>Ga0233443_1000792_pt1 | contig 31994 bp, 29 predicted proteins | sample SI_123_September_2_FD_182784 | JGI IMG/M metagenome (GOLD analysis project Ga0233443, IMG submission 182784) | Seawater microbial communities from Saanich Inlet, British Columbia, Canada - SI_123_September2016_200_MG | ecosystem: Environmental > Aquatic > Marine > Inlet | place: Canada: British...
TGAGGGTAAAAACATCCTTCACCTAAATGACTCTAAATCAGTTTTTATTAAAAATAATCAGCTTAAAACCATCGAATTCAATCAGCTTCTCAAAGAAAACAAAAAGCGCCTGTTTCAAGCCAGACAACAAAGAATTCGTCCTGGTCGCGATGAAAAAATCATCACTTCATGGAATGCATTAATGATTTCTTCACTCTGTCATGCCTACCTAGTTTTTAAAGACAAACAGTATTTAACAGCCGCCATTGATGCCACAAAATATTTTCTTAAAATAAATTCTCAGTTTCAACACAATATCTTTCATAATAGCCCGAGCCAACCAGCTCAACTTGAAGATTATGCCTATTTTTCTCTTGCTTTTATTGATTTATACTCTGCAACTCAGGATGAAAAATGGCTCATTCAAGCCAAAACACTCACTGACAAAATGATTCATCTGTTTGCTGATAAAGACGGTGGATTTTACATGAACCTAACCACTGACATTCCCAATCAATTACGAATTAAAGACTATTCAGATGATGTTATTCCAGCAGCCAATGCGGTTGCAGCACAAGTCATGCATCAATTATTTAAAATCACAGGAAATAATCGCTTTTCTCTAAAAACGGATGAATTATTAGCAAATGCTTCTTCGGCCATTAATGAAAACCCCATTGAACATGCTTATTTGTTAAATGTACTGGAAAATATTCACCAAGGAAAAACAGGAAATATTAGAACCGTGGCTAAAGGCAATGTCACCATCAATGTGGAACAAACAAAACCACAACAGTTTCAATTTAATTTATCCATTAAAGCTGGCTGGCACATCAATAGCCACCAACCATTACAACAAAATGTCATTGCAACATCAATCAAAATTGCTGACTCTGACTTTCAGATAAATAATATTCATTACCCCAAAGCTGAAACTTTACAGCTGGCCTATAGTCCAACTAAATTATCATTATATCAAAACAACATTGTAATTAATTTTCAACTATTGGCTCTCACTAAAAGTAAGCCACTAGCCCCCATACAACTGACATTGCAAGCCTGTAATAATGAAATTTGTTTAGCGCCTGAAACATTGTCTTTTAATTTGCCGATTACGCATTAAATTTAATGTTCAAATCTGCTAACATTACAAGGAAAGATAACTATTAATTATTTGAACCACGAATAAACACAGACACTCATTGAAATGATCTGTGTTCATCCATGGCATAAAACATTTTGTTTTTTTACCTCAAAGAACACCATGTTCAAACAAACCCATCGAATCTACTGTGAGAACACCATGAATCTATTCCAATCTGGCTCGATAAAACAAAGTATTTCTATCAAAATCATTGTCCTTCTGATCAGCCTATTTATGTTCTATGATGCTTTTGCAAAAACAGTGGTCAATAAAACAGGTTCAGGCGCTATTGATTGGTCTAACGGGGTCATTTATGCCGTTGGTTATGGTCCAGTACCTGAAAATTTGAGAGGAAAAGCCAAAGGAAAACTTTTTGCCAGACGCGTTGCGATTGTTGATGCTTATCGAAATTTGGCGGAAACAACGGAGGGAGTCAAAGTAACATCAGAGACAACCGTTGTTGATTCAATGAAACGCAGTCGAGTTATTAAAACCAAAGTCAGTGCATTAATCAAAGGGGCTCAAGTCGTTTCAGAAAAATTTGCGGGTGGCATGTTCAGCGTTAAATTGGCCTTGCCTATTTCTGGACGATTCATGAAAACCATCATTCCTCGTGAAACATTTAAAAAACTGATACGAGTCAATCAATTCAGTCAAAATAGATACAATATTCCTTGGGAAAAACTGTTAAATATATTACCCATCAGTAGCGCTCATGCAGACATCAATACCATACCCGACATTGACTTTTACAATAAGACTGAACGAGAAACGGTGAAAAAGCTCATAAAATGGCTTGACCCCATGAGCAATCAAAGTGCAGGCATTGAAAAATTGAAAGCAACCGTGCAACATTACGAGCAAAAAACAGTTTATACAGGTATTATTCTGGATGCCAGCCATTTGGTCGACTTTGAAATGGCAACCGTACCAATGTTAAAAACCAATGACGGCAAATTAATTTATCCCAATCCACAAACCAGTTATGACAATGTCGTCAAACATCGTTTAGTGTCTTATGATTTTGATTTAAAAGACGCAACAGAAAACCCACGAGTTGCCTTACACCCTATGGTTATCAAAGCTGATTCTTTATATAAATCCAAATTATCGGACATTATTATTTCTGATGATGATGCAAAACTAATCAGTAGCATTGCCAGTGCCAATCAAAATTTGAATAAAGCCAGAGTCATGATTATTGTGGCGGAGTGAAAATAATGAATACATTACCACGTACATTCTCATTGTTTATTTTACTTTTTGGTTTGTTTATTTCTTCATACTCTCTCGCCACCACACCAATAACGCCAGCTCCAGACTACGAAAAAAAAATCAAAAAAGCCCTTAAATCTGAAAAACGAGTTGTCATACAAGCCCAAAAATTTATTGATGCGGGAAAATACAAACAAGCCAACCAACTACTGGCAAAAGCCGTGGTAAAATATCCAACCAAAGACTTAATCATTGCCTTACGAGGCGAAGCCTTATTTCAGTCAAAAAAAATAAATGAAGCTGAGAAATCTTTTCGACAAGCCTTGTTATTAAACCCACAAAATGAAGTTGCCAATAAATATATTGAGAAAATTCGCCAAATACAAGGTAATCAGGAAGACAAAGATCTCGCTGAATGGAAATCAATTGCCAAAGACAAAGTCGGAGATTTTTTAATTCTAGTCATCGGCATCTGGTTAGGAACCACACTTAACAGCATTGGCAAATCTTTATCCAGCTGGAGGTTTGAACGCAGAAGCAAAAAATTATTTATTAAAGGGGATTATGAAAGCTTCACCGATATCTTAGAATATCAGGTCATTGCCTTTGACCAACACGCCATTCGTACTAGCCTTGACTTTATGTTGCAGCATAAAACCATGGAAGAATGCCAGGAAATTTTTGATGAATTTGTTGACCATCAATCACATTTAGAACTATTACAACGCATGATCTCAAAACAGACAGAAAAAGCCAGCCATGTCTGAACATCAAGTCACCTTAGACCAAGCAATAAAATTAGCTCTCGACTTATTAAAAACCAAAAATTTTACTGAAACAGAAAATGTTTGCCAACAAATTTTACAGCATTCGCCGAAACAAGCCGATGCTTACCAGATACTAGGGTTAACTTACAAAAGTAGCAACCAGCTTGAAAAAGCAAAAACAGCATTAGAACAAGCCATTCAATACAATCCCAATAAATCAGAATATCATTCTAATTATGGTGTGGTACTACAAGAATTAAGCTTAATTCCTGAAGCAATAATTGCCTATCAAAAAGCCATTTGCCTCAAACCTGATTATACCATTGCATTTCACAACATGGGATTGGCATTACAAGAAAACCATCAATACGAAACTGCCAGAGCCGCCTACCGAACAGCCATTGCATTAAAACCTGATTTTGCTGAAGCTTATTATAATGTAGGATGTCTTAACCATGAATTGAGATTATTTAAAGAAGCTCGGACCGCCTATGAAAAATCAGTTGAATTAGATAATGAATATATTCCTGCACACCGTAACTTGTCCATGGTCACCTTGGCATTAGGCGATTTCAAAGTTGGCTGGAAAGAATATGAGTGGAGACTAAAAACAGAAGAACTTCGAGGCCTAGAAAAAAGTGCTAAAAAACCTCGCTGGCAAGGTGAATTTTTACACAACAAACGAATTCTGGTTCGTTGCGAACAAGGACTTGGCGATACCATTCAATTTGTACGATTTATTCCGATGATCAAACAATTTGGTGGCATTGTCATTTTTGAATGCCCCAAAGAACTCATTTGCCTGTTCAAAAATACTCAATGGATTGACAGGGTGGTTGAACGAACCAGAAAAGGTGTGCCTGCCGTTGATTTTGATCTTTATATTCCATTATTAAGTTTACCAGGTTTATTTAACGTCAATGCTGAGAACATTCCATATTATGAAGGTTATGTTTCACTCGATCAACAAGAAGTAGACATGTGGAAATCACAGTTTGGTTCACAAAAAAAACATGTTGGCATTGTCTGGTCAGGCAGTCCCAAACACCCCAAAGACTGTGACCGATCTTGTACTATTGAGCGTTTTTTAAAGTTCAAACAATTCCCCAACATCCAACTCCACAGCTTACAAATTGGAGACAGCGCTCAACAGCTTGATAAAGTCAAAAATGATATTTACATCAAACGCTACGACCATCGCATTAAAGACTTTATTCATACCGCCTCAATCATCGCCAATCTTGATTTAGTCATCACTGTAGACACCTCCGTTGCTCATTTGGCAGGTGCGATGGGCAAACCAACCTGGCTACTAATCTCTTACGTGCCTGACTGGCGATGGTTACTCGATGGTAATGATTCAATGTGGTATAAATCTGTTCGATTATTTCGTCAAACTAAACTCGATGACTGGGATTCAGTTTTTAATGAAGTTTTTGTTGCTTTTAAAGAATCAGAATTTAATTAACATTTTTTACTCCAATGAAGCATCCACTATTTCACTCAATCACCCAACCAATAGACTTGTTATGCCAAAAAATTAGTGCAACAGCATCTTGGTTAAACATAATCATCATGCTCATCATACTGCTTGACGTCATCTTTCGACGATTTTTTAATGTAGGTTCAGTTTCTTTACAGGAACTGGAATGGCATTGTTATTTGATCCTCATTTTAACGACCTGTGCTTATACTTTACAGCTTGATCAACATGTCAGAATTGATATTTTTTACAACCGATTTTCAATAAGAAGCAAAGCCTGGGTTGATAGCCTTGGTATTATTTTTTTATTACTGCCATTGTGTGGACTCATTGGCTGGTTGAGCTTAGATTTTGTTGCAAGAGCCTGGTCTTTACAAGAAGTTTCAGACGCACCTGGAGGACTTCCCATGCGCTGGCTAATCAAATCCGTCATTCCATTGGCGATGGGATTATTATTTATTCAAGGAATATCTCAACTACTAAAGAACATAGATTTATTACTGTCTAAAACCAAATCATGATCGAATTTTTCCAAGACACCCTTCCCCTATTCATGTTTCTCAGCCTAATCATTTTATTGTTTAGTGGCTTCCCCATTGCCTTTGTTTTAGGTGGAACAGGTATTTTATTTGGTTTCATTGGTATTCAACTTGATCTATTTGCATTTGCCGAATTCAACAATCTGGTTTTGAGAATTTGGGGAGGCATTGCCAGTAATTTACTATTGGTTGCCGTACCCATGTTTATTTTCATGGGCTTATTATTAGAAAAAAGTAAAATTGCCGAAGACTTGCTGATAACATTACAATATTTTTTAACCAATTTACGTGGTGGGCTTGCCATTGCCGTACTGCTAATGGGAACTATTTTTGCCGCCACCACAGGAATTATTGGTGCATCAGTTGTCATGCTGGGTGTCATGTCATTACCTGTTTTATTAAAGCAGAACTATAAAATAGAAGTTGCCGTCGGTTGTATTTGTGCATCAGGAACTTTAGGCATACTCATTCCTCCCAGTATCATGTTGGTTCTCATGGGTGAAATTCTATCCATATCCGTGGGAGAATTATTTGTTGCGGCAATCATTCCTGGATTATTATTAGCCAGTCTTTACGTCATATACCTTATTATTTTAGGCCACTTTAAACCTCAAAATATACCCAAACATGCTGACTCAATACAACAGCAATCAATCCCACCACTTAATACTCAGCAAATCATTGGCTCTTTTTTAGCACCCATCTGCCTAATACTACTGGTACTCGGCGTGATATTTTTTGGCATTGCAACACCCACAGAAGCCTCAGCAATTGGAGCTTTCGGCGCACTGACATTGGCACTCATCAAAAGAAACTTACCGCTTAAAACATTACTTTTAACCTGCCAACAATCTGCTAACACCACCGCTATGATCTTTATGATTTTTATAGGCGCCACGGTGTTCAGTTATGTTTTTCGCTCATTAGGTGGTGATGAAATCATTGAACAATTTTTTGAACAATTACCTTTTAGTAGTTGGGGAATATTATTAACCGTACTGGGAATGGTTTTTTTGCTGGGTTTTTTCTTTGACTGGATTGAAATTACTTTTATTGTTTTGCCGTTAGTTGCCCCCGTTATAGAAGGGCTTGATTTTGGAGAACATGTTGCAAATACTCACATGGTCTTGATTTGGTTTGCCTTATTGGTCGCCATTAATTTACAGACTTCTTTTTTAACCCCTCCTTTTGGCTTTGCCTTATTTTATCTAAAAGGTGTTGCACCGCCAGAAGTTACTATAAAACATTTATACAAAGGTGTTATGCCATTTGTATTGATACAGATGTTTGCGCTGGGATTGATATTGGCATTTCCTGCATTGGTAACCTGGTTGCCTGGCAAAATGTAACTTTCTTCTTTTTATTACTTTAATCACAGATTAGGGGTCATGAAATAAATAAACACCCAAAATTACGCAGGATTTTTGTTCATATTTTTTGTTACGAAAATAGGCGTATAGTCGTTCTATACAACTGTTTTTGTGGCAAAGAATATGGACAAAAAAATTACTATGCCCTTTGGGTACAAGCAAGTTGGATGTTTATTTATTGCGCATCCCCTTATCTTCTTTGTTACAAAAATAGATGTGTAGTCGCTCTATTCTGAGCTTTTATGATTGAAAATCATTTGAAGGTAAAGTGAAGATGGAGGCAAGAACGGGAAGTTGTTTCGTGCCCGTTCCAAACCATCTCTGCATCCCATCTTTGCTATGACACTTTGCCTTCCACCTTATACAACAAATCAACCACTTTACCAGACATCTCAGAAACACATTGCTGTGATTCTTCGGCGGCAATTTGGTTATTGTTCTTTTTGTGACTCATAACATCTTTGACACAATGATGCATTGTTTCATGGTGTTTTTCCAAATCCTGCATTTCGGCTAAATGACCATATGAACTCATGCCCTCACTATAAAGCCACTTACCTAACTTACAATCCCTATGCGAAACAACCTTAACCTCATTGGCATCTTTACGTCCTGAGACCACATCATTGACTACTTTTCTCCAATCCAGATGGGCTTGACGCATGACCCCAAATTCCCCTCCTGTTTGACGGAGTTTGAATTTATTCAAATCATCCATTACATTACTTGCAGTACCTGATAAGTCCATCATGGTTGCCGTAATTTCTTCTGATGCAGCGGCATTATTTTCTGCAATTTCTCTTAAATTAGCCACATTGTTATTGATATTATCCATGGTCGCTGACTGCTCTTCCATTGCCACAGCAATTTGCTGAATAACCTGTTTATTTTGACCCGTTAACTCATTGATCTCTTCCATTTCTTCCGACACTTCCTTGGCACTTTCAACAGCTATGTCTGTAAAATCAACAGATTCTGCAACCAACTGGTTTATTTCAGCCACTGATTTAGAAGCACTTTCAGCTAAATTACCCACCTCTGTTGCAACCACTGCAAAACCTTTACCTGCTTCACCTGCGCGAGCAGCTTCAATGGAAGCATTGAGTGATAACATATTGGTTTTATTAGCTATTTCACCAATCATATCAGTAATCTTGTCAATTTTTCGACTGGATTCAGAGATTTTATGCACTATATCCATCATATTTTGCATTTTATCCTGACCTAGAGAAACAGAAACAGCCATTTCTTGAATACTTTGATTGGCAAAATCAGTATTTTGACGAACATCTCCAATGGCAGTATTACTTTCATCCACCGCATTCGATAATTGTCCGATGGCATCATTTTGTGTCATTGCACCATCGGCAATTTGTGAGATGGCTGTCGAAGCTTCTGAAGTGGCATTGCTCACTTGTAAAATATTCTCTCGAATACTGGTAAATGAGACCGATAAATCATCAAAAGAAGCATTGATACGGTGTTTTAGGTTTTCCATTTCACCTGAGGCTTCGGCATCAACATAATAACTTAAATCACCTTCTGCCATGTGATCCATCACTGAACCGATACTATCAACAATGACCTTAGTTGATTCTTTGGCATCGATGATTGCCTGATAAACAGTTAACCATGCTCCAGACAAATTGGAATTAATTTTATGATCAGAATAATCAGCCGTTTTAATTTGTAGCATCATCTCTTCAAAGACAGTAATAATGGCTTTAACGGTTTGAAACGAATCAGTAATTCCTGATTGCATTTCTTCAAAATTACCACAACTAATTTCATTGATTTCTCTATCCAAGTCCCCAATAGATATTGCTTTGATAACCTCCAAACTCTCCTGAGATGCAGTATGAATAGAGTTTTGAGTATCAACCAAGCGTTTAATAATTTGGCCAAATTCATCTTCCCTCTCAAGCAGACTTTTAGAAATTTCATTACCACTTTGTATTGAATTTGTAATCTGTGTAATTTGATCAATGCCTGAGTAAATATAATTATTAAAAACCCATACAACAACACCCAATAAAATCAACATTGAGAATGCAATCAACGCCACCAATTGAAAATCCAGAGAAAACTTAAAAAACAGTAACGATAAAACAATTGCAATCACCACAATAAATGGAACAACTATTTTAGCCATCACTGATTTTTTGGTATTTAATAAAGTTGCTATATTCATTCAAGTTATCCTTAGCAATGATGAAATTGGTGAAACAGGTGAACGCTTTAATCATTTAATGGAAATGTTGCAATCATCTTTTACTTCGGTTAACAAAGTGATGGGCGCATTAAGCAAAGGCATGTTTGGTGCACGCGTAGAAGATGAATTAAATGGTGATTTAGCAACTTTACAAGCCAACGTCAATGCCTCTGCAGAAAGTGTTGAAACTACTATGATGGAGTTACACCAGGTAATGGCTGGTGTTGCATGAGGTGATATGACGGTACGAATGAGTGACAAAATTTCAGGTGCTTTAAAAGAAGACGTCAATCAATCCATGAAAAATATGCAGGCAGTAATTGATCAAATTAACAATATCATGCAAAGCCTTTCTGCTGGAGACATGTCGGGTCGAGTGGATGTTTTTACTCAAGGTGACTTTTCAACACTCAAAGAAAATATCAACGAATCATTAATTGCCTTGTCTGCAACTTTAAATAATATATTACAAGACACCAATCATATTGCCATTGCAGCCACCGAAAGTAGCAATGCAATTAACCAAATTTCAGAGGCATCTCAACATCAGGTTCAGGCTATTGAAAATATCACTGGGGCGGTTACCGATGTTAGTCATTCTATTCAGCAGGTTTCTGAATCAACTCAAATTATGACCAAATACGTTGATAAAATGGAAGTCAAAATAGAAGCCAGCCATCAAAGTGTATCATCCATGGTTAAACGAATGACCATCATTGAAAATAACAGCAAAAATATCACCTCAATCAGCAAAGATATTCGTGAAATTTCTCGCCAAACCAACATGCTATCACTCAATGCCGCCATTGAAGCTGCCCGAGCAGGAGAGCATGGCAAAGGTTTTGCTGTCGTTTCAAAAGAAGTCGGGAGTTTAGCTGAACATGTGGCTAAGCTGGTTGAAGAAATCAATATTCAAATTGAAGAATCAGAACTGAACATTACCGAAGGTGTTAAAGAAGCCAATAGTGTTAACCAGCAAATTGATCAAATTACTGATGCCAACACTGCCAGTAGCCAACAACTTGAAAGTATCAGCAGTCAAATGGATGAACAAACCAATATTGTTGAGAATTTGGTCGATAATACGATTCAATTAAAAGACCTGGCGATTAATAATGCGGCGGCTTCCGAGGAAATCAGTGCCACTGTTTCAGATTTGTCTAAAATCACTGATGATACTCGGGCAAAAATCGAGCAGTTTAAGCTTTAGTACAATTGCCACTACCTAGATTTTCTATTATGATGGTTGTTTGCTAATCAGGAAAATCACAATGTTATTAAAACTATTACGTGGTGGCTTGGGTCGACTCATAATATTAATAGACTTTATCACCCGACCACCAAAAACAAAACGCTCAGATGATGCACAAAACTTAGTTAATGAAGCAACCAAATCACTGTCATTATATCAATTTTATGCCTGTCCATTTTGTACTCGTGTTCGTCGCACGCTACATCGCTTAAACATTAATATTTCTTTAAAGGACGCAAAAAATAGTGAAAAAGATCGGTCTACGTTATTAAACGATGGAGGCCAAATTAAAGTGCCTTGTTTGCGTATTGAAGACAAGGGACAAGTTACCTGGCTCTATGAGTCTAAGGATATTATTCAGTATTTGGATAATCGGTTTGCATTAGGAGCGGTGGTTAAATAACTTTTTTAAACCTAAAACTTAGGGGATAGGCAACAAAAATTCTGCGTAATATGGGTAGTTTATTTATTGTGAGTTGCCTTATTCCTCCACTCCTTTCAACTCATCTATATAATCCATCATGTCATAAGCCAATTGTTTAACGCCCTGCTTTTGAATGGCAGATATAACATAATACCTACCTTTCCATGACAATTCCTGAAGCAATAATTCTATTGTTTCATTCAAAGTTTCTGGATCACAAAGATCTGATTTATTAAAAATAAGCCATCGCTCTTTTTTAATCAGTGAGTCACCAAATTTTTTCAATTCAAGCGTTATTTTATTATAGTCATCAATAATTTTTTCTTCGCCCTCATAAGGAGTTAAATCAACCATGTGCAATAATAAGGTTGTTCTTGAGATATGCTTGAGAAATTGAATACCCAAACCAGCACCTTCTGCTGCCCCCTCAATCAGCCCAGGAATATCAGCAATTACAAAACTTTTATAGGCTTCTGTCTGTACAACACCCAAATTGGGATACAACGTTGTAAAGGGGTAATTTGCAACTTTTGGGCGTGCCGATGAAACGACTCGAACCAAACTTGATTTTCCCGCATTAGGCAAACCGACCAAACCAACATCTGCCAATAATTTAAGCTCCAACTTAAACTCTCTACTTTCCCCTGGCTGACCATTACTGCTTTGTCTTGGCGTTCGATTGGTACTACTTTTAAAACGTGCATTACCTAAACCATGAAAACCACCTTTTGCAACCAGTAAAGCCTGTTCATGAGCCGTGATGTCACCGATTAATTCTTCTGTATCATTCTCATAAACCAGCGTTCCAACGGGTACAGGAATGTATAAGTCTTCTCCCCCTCTTCCCGTCATATTACTGCCACGCCCATCAGTCCCACTGTCGGCTTTGAATTGGCGTTTATGCCTAAAGTCAACCAACGTATTAATACCTTCATTTCCAATCAGATAGACCGCTCCACCATCGCCACCATCGCCACCGTCTGGCCCACCAAAGGGAATATATTTTTCACGTCTAAATGAAACACAACCATTTCCACCTTTACCTGCTTGAATTTTAATAGTGACTTCGTCTACAAATTTCATAACTAACCTTGGTTTTTACATCGATATAAATAAAAAAACCCCATACAAAATGTATGAGGTTTTTTATTGTAACCTAAAATAATATTGGGTTACAAAATGAATCTTAATACTCAGGAAAATTATTCTGTAGCGGCAATAACACTGATATATTTTCTATTTTTAGGGCCTTTAGTCTGAAAAACCACTTCACCATTTGCTGTTGCAAATAATGTATGGTCTTTCCCACAACCAACATTATCTCCTGGATGAAATTTTGTACCACGTTGCCTAACTAAGATGTTACCAGCCAATACCTGTTGACCACCATACCGTTTAACACCGAGTCGCTTCGATTCCGAATCACGACCATTCCTGGAACTTCCACCTGCTTTTTTATGAGCCATTATTCAATCCTTATCAATATTAATCTAACTACTGATGCCTGTAATTTCAAGCTCAGTAAAACTTTGTCTATGACCCATTTTTTTCATATGGTGTTTACGACGTCTGAATTTTAGAATATTTACTTTTTTTGCTCGACCTTGACTTTTTACTGTAGCAGATACTTTTCCACCTTCAATAAATGGTTTTCCGACCACAACATCATTTTCATTATTGATCATCAGAACCTGATCCAACTCAATGGATGCACCTTCTTCTGCATTAATTTTCTCTACACGTAGCGTATCGCCTTGTTTTACACGATATTGCTTTCCGCCGGTTTTAATCACCGCATACATATGCTTTCCTCACGCCCTGAAAATAGAACCTAAAATATAACTGAAATTTGAACGAGGTATTCTAACGACTTTCATCCAAACCTGCAAGCCTTTCATAATACATCGTTAGATATAATTATTTCAACAAATTTTTTGAGATAACCTTTTGTCCTTATAGTGCTACAATCCTGCTTGCATAGAAGCCTATTCGGTCAGAGCTGGTGCCAAAGAGGTGAAAATATATGCAAAAATGTTAAAAAAATTATGCTTGCTTTCTTACGATATACATAATTTTATTTGAATATAAACACAATCCAATTTAAACTCATCCAAATTATTACTAAAAATTAAATGTATGAATTTCAATTCCGTCAAACAATTAACCGATACCGACCTGCAAGCAGTGAACAAACTGATTCACTACAATTTAAGCTCGGATGTCGCACTGATTAATCAATTAAGCCACCATATTATTCAAAGTGGTGGTAAACGCCTACGCCCATTAATAGTTATTTTAACAGCTAAAGCACTGGGCTACCAAGGCAAGCACCACTATCAATTAGCTGCCATTATTGAATTTATTCATACCGCCACCTTATTACATGATGACGTGGTTGATGCATCATCCATGAGACGGGGTCGAGCAACCGCAAATGCTTTATGGGGCAATGAGGCGAGCGTTCTAGTCGGAGATTTTTTATACTCCAGATCATTTGAAATGATGGTTGAGATTCAGAACATGCAAGTAATGAATGTGCTGTCTACCACGACGAATAAAATTGCTGAAGGTGAAGTTTTGCAACTAATGAACTGCAATAACCCTGATACAACAGAAAAGCAGTACATGAAAGTGATCAAAAGAAAAACAGCAGAACTTTTTATGGCTGGCGCACAATTAGGCGGCATTATTGCATCAGCTTCGACAGAACAGGAAAACCACCTCAAGCAATACGGACTCAACTTAGGTATCGCTTTTCAGCTGATTGATGATGTCATGGATTACAGTGCAAATGCAGATGAAATGGGTAAAAATATCGGTGATGATCTGGCAGAAGGCAAACCAACACTTCCGCTGATTCATGCATTAAAAAATGGCAATAATGACCAACAACAAATCATAAAAAATGCCATTTTAAATGGCGACATCAATCAAATGAGTGAAATTATTCAGATCATCCAGCAAACAAAAGCAATCGATTATACTTTTGACATTGCTAAACAAGCCGTTAACACCGCCTTGGATTCGCTAAAAACACTTCCCGACACACCCTACCGAGACGCACTTATCTCGCTAACACATTATGCCATTCAACGAACACATTAAAAACCTTTGCAAAATCACTTCTGTGGTTTCAGCTTCAACTTAAAAATATAGCTCTTTTTATCCAACCAAATCCAGTTATGCCATTGATGATAACCTGGAAAAGTCACCATTACTTCATACCGCCCAGGAATCAATAACATTTTTTCTTTATAACGTGGGTAAAGATTTAACAATGATATATTAGCATCGGGCATTTCAGACTTGATAATTAAAGGCACTGGTAAACCATCCTGCACAATATAACCAACTTTGACATCACATTGCCAAATAGCCTCTTTCTTTTCACATACTTGTTTTTCAATAGTCAGACCACTGATTATTTTAGGTTTATCCTCGTAACGAGGGAAATTGCCTATTTTAGATTCAGCACTTAACTCCATATTTTCGATAGTGATAAAGAAATTATCGCGCAAATCAACCATGACTAAATTATTATGCACAAACTCTTTGGTTTTATAATTCAGCACATTCAATGATGATAATTTAAAATCTATTCCAGGCAACTCTTCGTCAACTATTTTAATTCTTTCGCGAATATAAAGTTCATCAATCGCCAACGTTGTATTAAATAGCTCCGAAACTAAATTTTTTGCCGCATGAGTGAATGCAGTAATGTAAGCCGCACGACGAGCATCGGCATGTACTTTAGAATCACCAATACCCTGACCAGACGCAGAAAAACTACCGCCATAAACGGTTGGACCATTGTAATCAGCCAACACACATTGACCAAATAATAGAGAAAATAAAAATACTATTCTTCTTAATAAATACTTATTCATAACCCTTCATTGCTCAATTACCTCCTGATGGTCCCGACTGCCATGGACGATGACCTTCTTCAGACAAAGTCCCCCCGCAGGAACTGCATTAAAGTGCATCCGCAAGTTGCTTTTCAACATCGTCTCTTTTTTGTATCCATTCATTTTCAATGATTGGAGTCTGCATTCTTACCATTGAGGTCGCAACAATTGGAATACGATTAAATCCTAAACATGTTTGAGTCCAACCTGTACCATCAGTAGCTACCAAAGTTGCAGCAGTGGTAATTACTGAGTCCACAAACGGAACTTTTAATGAATAACAATACTCTATTTTGACTTTCAACAAGTTGGCATCCTGAATACTGACACCACTCAAAGCACCAACACCTGTTCCTCTCAAATGCAATCGACTATTAGGAATTTGGCGTTGACCATTAATCATGACACCAAAATCATCAAATGCTTCTTTTGTTGGATTGAGTATAGTGATGCGAGTTGCCATCGACGGCAAGGGATTATTGTTAGCTCCATTACCAATTCCCACATCAACCCCAGCTTCAATAGCAGCCTTACCAAAACCAACCACGGTATCAATTAGTTTAGGCGGTGAATATAACGGCAAAATACCTTTTTGCAAACCAATTTTAATGGATTCATAATCTGCATTTCTAGCAGAGCCACCTCTGGCAGCCATTAAAGCCGCATAATTCAAAGTGGCTTTTGCCTGATAAATTAACGCCGTTTGAATCACCCCCATAATCAGAATCAAAGCCACAGGGGTAATTATGACCATTTCAGCCATTGCCGCCCCCGTCATTTTTGATTTTTGATGACGATTTAAATCTAATTTTCTTTTTTTAATACTCATTACCTATCTCCCTAAAACTCAACCATTTGATTGCCTTTTTTTGGCTTATACGTGCTGCAACTGACAGGTATTATTTTTTATTATTTTGAATCTTTAAATATATCAGCCAATTCATCCAATGAAGTTTCTGATTTAGTTGTTTTTCCAGCAAATTTTTCAATTGCTGACAATAACTCAACTATTTTTTTTGTTCGTTTATTTTCTTTGCTATTCAATGCCATATAATTCTTAAAATGATCTTCTGCCAATGATAAATAAGCCACTGCAATATTGTGTTGAACTTTAGAGTTTCTTGGCTGCTCTTTTAACATGACCAAATAGTTATCAACTGCTTTTTCATACTTACCTTCTCTTAAATCAATATTCCCTAACTTAAGAGAGATCATTTCTTTGTCTGGATGACTTGGATTCTTTTTTAAAATTCGTGTAAATAATTTTTTTGCCAGCACAAATTGCCTTGCTTTGTAAGATTGTTTGGCTATTTCATAATCATCAATATCATCACTATCCAATGCAGATTCTTGTTTAATATTAAACTGATCCATACATCCAAATAACCAAAAACACAAAAATATAATGGCTATTTTTTTCATCGGTTATACCTTGAATACCAACCCAGTTTTGCACTTGCCTTGGTATGATAAGTAGTACCAGGAGGTACTATTTCAAGCACTTCTTGCCAATAAGCTTTGGCTCGGGTTAAATTGACATTTTCTTGTCGATAACCTTTTAAAAAAGTTTCTCTTGCTAAATCTTGCAATTTTTGAATAGCAGCTTCTGCTTGAGCAGAACCATTAACACTTGATGCTTTTGTCCATAATCGATAGGCATCATGTAGCCGTCCTTCTTTTTCTGCTTTACTGGCACTTTTCATATATTCAGTAACCACTTGATTCCTAACTTCCGCAACATAGCTACTTTGACGACTGTAAAATAAAGATTTTTCTTCTTTGATAAATTTTGCCCATTGCACAAATGCCTTGTCTTTGGCTTTCTCATCATCTTCATTTTGCAACATTTCCTTGCCTTGCTGATAGCTTTCAAATAAGCCTTCTATTTGTTTTTTTAACTTCTTAGCTTGGCGACGATATTTACTTCGATGACGAGTTGACGTTGACACGTCTTCCAAACTGCTAATAGCCGCCTCAAACTGACCAGAGAGATATTGCTCTTTGGCTTCTTTTATTGCATTTTTACTGCGTGTATCTGAAGACCGACTTACTTTTTTAGTTGGTTTCCATTTCTTTTTAGGTGGCGTTTTTTTAACCACTTTCTGATTTTTAGGTGGCACATACTGTTTTTGCTTCAGCAACGCCACTTGCGTTTTAGGTTGATTTTTCTGCTTTATAGTCCGTTTTTTATATTTGGTATTTTCACCCAAAACCACTTCCTGATCGGGTTCATCCCACACAACTTTATTACCATTCTGGCTACCTTGAGTCGTTTTAGTGGTTGTTTCTTCTATAATAATTATTTCTTCATCAGCCACATTATTGGTAACCACAACAGGCGCTTTAGTAACTACCTTTGAAGACGGAGGCGTAACCACTTTTGGTGTCGACTGTATTTGAAGATTAGCCTGATGATTCATTTGAGCAGATGAAATCACTCGATCATTCACGTTACTTGACATAAAATTCATGAAAACCAGAGCAACAATACCAATCCCCAATGACGCTTGAACCACTGGTTTCTTAATTAACTGAATAAATGCAGAACTTTTTTCAGTTTTTTCCTGTTTTTCTATTGTTGAACTGGTCTCAGTTTTATCACTTAAATGACTGTCTCCCACAACAGGATCTTTAGTTAAAAATATAAATTGGCGTCCACCCAAAACAATTTCGTCTTTTTCAACCAGAATAGCTCGTTCAACTTTGTGGCCATTGACATAAGTGCCATTTTGACTGCCTAAATCTTCAACAATATAAATATTTTCTTGTTGAATAATTCGTGAATGCTTTCTCGACAAGTTTGAATCACGAATTTGATGCTGACATTCCGCATGACGCCCAATTACAAATGGAAATTCTTTAACATCAATAATTTCTCCATTGGAATCTTTTAACCAGACACATGAATCTTCATTCTGTTGACTACCCAATAACGTTGTTTTTTCTTCCATCCACTCTTCAGGTTCAACCAATTCATCTTCATTCGATAAACTTTGTACTCCAAACTGAGGGGTTGACTCCTGTTTAAAGTCATTATCTTCGTCTGTCATTGCTGCATCCATCCATCATAATTTTTTTATTCCTGATATCCAAAACATCAAATTAAGCTAAAAGGTTCTAAGTTTCAGATTCAGATTATTATTTATTTTTATCCCGCAAGGGATAAGTGTTGTTTGAGCAGACGAGCTACTCACTCAGCTTTAAAAATTAATTGATCACCGACCAATAATTCATTTTTTTCTATTTGCCCTGACTTCAACTCCAATACAGAAACAGTGCCTTTAACACCATTACAAAATCGATTGGGTTTTATGCTTGAAACCAGTTTGCTGATTTTGTTTTCTTGCGTTAAATAAATCACATCAATGGCATACCTCATCCACATGGTATGAATGCCATTACAAGGCTTTAGCCACATCCCCGCATCTTCAGACAATGACTTTGTACCTAACAAACCTTTCAATCGTGACAACCAAGTGTGAGCAAACACCACTTTCTCAGCAATCATTTCACCATTTTTTTCATTAAATACTTGCCCTGTTACAATCAATATTCACTCCTACTGGAAAAAACTCATTGTGCCTGATGATTGCGCACGGTAAATAATTGGAAAAAAGATAATAATAAATATAATCGGGAACAGAAACACCACCAATGGCAGTAGCATTTTCACGGGAGCCTGATTGGCTTTTTTCTCTGCCAACAAGAACCTTTCAGTCCGACGTTGCTTAGACTGGGCAATTAACGCAGGCACCAGCTCCCCTCCTGTTTCATCTGCCTGATTCACCGCAGCCACAAAATTAGTAATTGATGCAACATCCATACGAATTGACAAGTTAACCAGTGCCTCCTGACGACTCATACCCGTTCTAATATCTCTCAACATTCTGGTAAATTCTGCTTTAATGGGCCCCATTGTCATTTTGGATACTGCATGGTCTGTTGCACTACCAAAGTTTAAACCTGCACGCATAGTTAAAACCAATAAATCCAGAAAAAAAGGAAACTGCTTATCAACAATGGCACGTCTTTTTTTAACAATATCTTTTAGCCATATTTCAGGATAATAATAACCCAACGGTATCATCATCAATAACATCATCATTTTATCTGGCGTATGTGGCCCCGTCATTAAATAAAAATAGAGAAACATTAAAACCCCTATTCCTAAACCTATTCGACGAATTAAAATAAACTCTTCAGGCAACAAACTATAACCCAATCCAGCCGCATTTAACTTTTTAATCAACTCCGCTTTCTTTGATTCTTTAATAGAAATGGTTACATCATCAACAAATAAATTGATGATTGGCTTTAATAACCGATAAAGTGAAGGTGGCTTTTCTCGCCAAACCTCTTTGCCTTTTTTAGAGCGCCTTAAAAACAACGTGCCGATAGCAAATACAATTAGACTGACTAAAATGGCGATAGCTATTAAAAAAGGAAGTTGAGAGCTCATGCTATTATCTATATATCAACATTAATAATTTTCTTAATCATCACGGCAGCAATCGTCAACATCGTTGCAATTAAGCCACAAACCGCCCAACCAACAGGCGTTGTTACTAAAGCCATCATACCTTCTGGTTCTTTTTTCAGCATGACCATTGCCACTAAAAAAGGAATACAGCCAATCACCCATGCCTGCATTTTTCCCATTGATGTCAAGGCTTCAACTTTGCCTTCCATTTCTGCTGTTTCTCTTAAGGTTTCTGCCAATGAATCCAAAGTATCCGCTAAATTACCGCCCACTGAACGAGAAATTGTTATGGCAGAATTCATTAAATTTAATTCTTGTTTCTGAATACGTTTATAGAGATCATCCAAAGATTCTTCTAAATCTCTACCAACCTTGTTTTCTGCTAACACCATGATAAATTCTTGAGACATCGGTGCAGGTTGTTGTTTGGCAACCAGTTCCAAAGCACGAGTTAGGTTAGCGCCACCTCTTAATGCACCCGCAATTGAACCCAAACAATCAGGCAATTGGTAAACAAACATTTTGGCTCTTTTTTTCCGAATAATTCTAAGTGTAATCCCTGGTGTCATTGCAGAACCAAGCACCACTAAAACAGATGAAACAATGGCCCAAAACATACTACTGTCTTTCAGTGAAACAAAAGCACTCACACTACCAATCACCATAAAAAGGATGATAAAAATCAGTAATATTTGAGGGTCAAGTTTGATAAATGATTCTTTCAGGCCTTGTCCAACATATGAAAAATAATAGGCTTTGTAATATTCCCAGCCTTGTTTAAATATAATCACTGCCAGTAAAAAAGTGACTGATCCAAAAATAGCAAATGCACTGACGCTGACCCAATAGTTCATTGCGTCTCTTCTTCATTAATTTCAAAAATTGAGTGATCCAAAGCAACACCAGCATCTTTTAATTCAGTATAAAATGAAGGTGCATAACCAAATCCAGTATATTTACCCTTCAATGCTCCACTTTTATCTCGCCCCATTTGTTTATACTCAAAAATATTTTGTAATAATATTTTTTCACCCTCAATACCATCCACTTCGACAATACTGGTAATTCGTCGTTGACCACTACTAAATCGCGATTGCTGAATGATAATGTCAACGGCTGAAGCAATTTGTTCACGTATTGCTCGAACAGGTAATTCAATACCTGACATCAAAACCATGACTTCTAATCGAGACAAAAAATCACGAGGTGTATTAGCGTGCCCCGTGGTCAGTGAGCCATCATGCCCTGTATTCATTGCCTGTAACATATCCAATGCTTCACCACCACGACACTCTCCAATGACTATCCTGTCTGGACGCATACGCAAAGAGTTTTTTACCAAGTCTCGAATAGCCACTTCACCTTTACCTTCTATATTGGCGGTTCTACTTTCCAATGACACCACATGTTCCTGAGACAATTGTAATTCGGCAGAATCCTCAATAGTGACGATACGTTCATCGGATGGGATGAAATTAGATAAAATATTTAAAGTAGTGGTTTTTCCAGAACCCGTTCCTCCTGAAACCATGATGTTTTTACGATATTTAACTGCAATTTCTAAAAATTTGGCCATATTTTCATTGATGGTTCCTTTGTCAATCAAGTCATCAATTTTCAATTTTTCTTTGGTAAACTTACGAATGGTCAATACAGGTCCATTAAGAGCCAATGGAGGAATGATAACATTGACACGAGAACCATCTTCCAAACGTGCATCAACCATAGGTGCACCCTCATCAATTCGTCTACCCAATGGTGTCACAATCCGCTCAATCACACTCATTAAAGCTTGTTCACTACTGTAACGAGTGCCTGCTTCTTCTATTTTACCTTTACGTTCAACATAGATTTGATTGGGCCCATTGACCATAATTTCAGTCACCGACTCATCATCCAGATATTCTTCTATGGGACCTAAACCAATGGACTCAGAAACAATTTCCTTGATCAACGTTCCCATCGGAATATCGGTCTCAGGAACAGGAATTTCTTCAGACTCAATGACTTGCTTTACGGCTTTACTGGTTTCCTGACGGAGTTGTGCGCTAGACATGTCAGAAATATCGGTTCGTCGATGTAAATCCAAATATTCCAATAATTTATTATGAATCGATCGTTTAAATTGAATAACTTCATCAGAGTGATGGTATTGGCTACTTTTTTCATCTTCAGGTTGAGGTTGAGCTTGTGTTTCATCATTTTTTTCTGCAACAACACTCTCCTTAACCTGAGAAGATTTTTTCTGTTCTTTTGCTGTTTCTTTTTCAATTTGTTTTTTTGATTTTTTAAGATTGGTCGCTTTGGTCTCTTTACTGTCAGCATGGGCATCTTTGACAATTAATTCCAATTTTCCCATGTTAAGACGATCACCCGTATTCAATGCAATATATTTACTGGTGACTCGCTTGCCTGCTTTCCAAATACCGTTGGTACTGCCATTATCCTGTAGATAGCTTGTGTCATTAGAAACAATTAAATTGGCATGATGTTTAGAAACATACTTGTCCTCTAATGGTATCTGACACTCACTCCCTTTACCCATGCTATAAGTACCAGACTTAACACTATAACTCTTTGCATTTCCATTTTCAGGTATCAGTTCAAAAACAAACATAATCTCTTAATCTTTCTAAAACCATAAATCTCCTAGCAGTTATTCGTCTAAACAAATAACCGTAGGAGATTAGTAAAAAATAAACCCTTTGCTGTAATAGATTAGTCCAAAATATCAAACCTCAGACTTTCATCAGCAGACTCGGATAATTGCTCCCTCTTCTCAAGCATAGACTTATTTTTGTCAGATTGTGCATCAATTATGCTTGGAGTTACAAAAATCACCAAATCAGTCTGTTTATCTTCAAAACCTCTTGATTTAAATAATTCACCTAAAATAGGCACATGTCCCAAACCAGGCACTTTTTTCACATCTTTGCTACTTTCACTGCTTAACAAACCCGACAACACAATGGTTTCTCCTTGCTGAACATTAACCGTCGTATTGGTACGTCTGGTTAAAAAAGCAGGAAATCCAGAAACCGTGGTATTTGCATCAATGGTACTGACTTCCACTTCAACATTACTTGAAATGTAACCTTCTCGGTCTGCTGTTGGGTTCATGTTCAAAATAATGCCATATTGTTTGAAAATAACATTGGTTGAACCATCATTGTTGGTGATTGGAATTGGCACTTCCCCCCCCACATGAAACTCAGCTTTACCACCACTGACAGATACCAGCTTGGGTTCAGCCAATAATTTACCCGCTCCATTTTGTGTTAAAAGATTTATTTTTGCGCCCAAATTACTGGTAACACCAAAATCAGCCTTTAATGCCTGACGAGGATCAAATTGTATTGTATTATTTAACAAGGAGTCCCATTCAACACCAATTTGATTCATGTCTTTTTTGTTAACTTCCAATACCTTAACATCCAATAAAATCATGCTTTTCAATGTTAAACCGCCACCACTGACATTGTTTATCACTTCTGGAAATTGATCCGCAACGGCTTTAACCCTTTTATAATCACCATCTCTTAAACTATAACCATCAACGATGACCTGCTCACCAGACATTCGAATATTAATACCTTCAATCCCTTTTAGTCTGGCTTGAACTTGTGCAAATATTTCATCGGGTGGCTTTTTCAGGATACGCAATAAAAAGCTGTCTGACTTACCATTTCTTAACCAAATGCGTAAATCAGTCACACCTTCACCATTGGCAATCAGTAAAATTTGACCTGAATCATTTAATACCTTTGCATTCACCAATTTTCCATTACCGACAGCAATACGTTTGACATTTTTATACGATAACAACTGGGTCTGACCAACAAAAAGCTCCATAACTTCTTTATAGGCTTTTGCTGCAGATGCCGAACTTGGCAAAGCCATTAATCCCATTAAACAGAAGATATACCAAACTTTAAGTATTCCTCTATAATCTGCCACTTTCGTCATATTTTTTCCTCCGCTACATTAACATTAAAAACCATCATCAATTCAATCATTTCAAGTTCATCTCTTATTCGGATTAAACACCACCCAATATCACTTCTGTACTGGGTTTTTTTACCTTTTTCTTTTTCACAACTTTCTTTTTCCCCATCAAACTCTGCAAAGTGACTCGTTCATTTGAGTTTATTTCATTATCCGTTGGCCCTCTTAATATGGCCGTCAACGTCCCTTCAGAACGCACATGGATTATTTTGCTGGCATTTTCGGGTGAAACCATGATGGTAATTGCTTGAGGAGCAGAAGATTGTCCACGAGAATTCATCTCAGAACCTGGCGCTGTTTTCTGGTCTGTAGCAAGAATGGTGACATTTTTAAGCAATGTCATTGTTACATTGACTTTATTATCTCTCAAGGTCGCTAACAGATCAATTTTATCACCTGGAACCAATAATCCCGAGATAGAAGATACCGTATCAACAGGAAAAGTCATGGCACGTTTGCCTTTATCAATTCGATTGGAAAAGCCAGAGGAGACTTTGCCTTTGGTGACATGAGAATAAAGAATGGGCTTACCCACTTCAGCAGGTGTAACCAGTGCAGAACCAATCAATTCAGAATAACGATCAGGAGTGATTGCATCAGAATGTACAAATTCCTTAGGTACAGAACGGCTCGCCACATTGCCGTAACTCATGATAGTGCCGACAGGCAAATTAGAGGTTGGCACAACCACTTTCACCATTTTATATTTACCCTGCAATCGAGTTTTCTCGGCAGTGACTTGATTGTCCAGATAATTCCCCCCCATCATGGCGGCAACTACACCCACCCCAACAGAGCCTACCAACAATAAAATGGGTCCTAAACTTTTCTTTTTCATGCTGCAATCTCCTCAATCACCATACTTTTATTATCTACACATCTTTTTTAAGTATAACGTATGGTAAAAATACTGTTTGTTTGATTTAGTTTGTTTTTATTGTTGTTACTTAAAAGCTTAATGATCAAAAATGGAAAAGATAGTATTAACCGTCCAGAGGTGTAAAACCAGCGACCAGTTGCCTAAATCGAAAAACCAACTTTTCAACAATAAGGGGAAAATCTCAATAAATTAAATAAATTTATTGAATATGCTCAATCACTTACTATACTTTTTACATGTAAAATATTTTTTACTAAAAAACCAACAACAATATAGACTGTGCCACAGGAGGCTCCAATGTTCTTAGCTGACCGATATTTAAAAGAACGTCGTGATTACATACGAATGAATGTTAGCTGCGATATAAAATGTAAGGAAATTAACACCAAAGAGTTATTTTCAGGTAAAGGCATTAATCTAAGTAGCAGAGGACTTTTGTTTGAAACATCCCATCAGCCACCCAAACCAGGTACAGAAGTTGAGATACAAATCCCCTCTGCAGGAGACAGTATTCCGCCACTGACAGCCAGAGGAACAATTATTCGTAGCAAACCAATGGACGAATCTGTGTATGAAATTTCAATGAAGATCAATGAAATGTTGAATTAAGGTAACGCGCAATAAATAAACTACCCATATTGCGCAGAAATTTTGTTTGTCTTTTTTGTTATAAAAAAATAGGCGTGTAGTCGTTCTACATAACTATTTTTGTGGCAAAGAAGACAGACAAAAGAGTTTTATGCCCTTTGGGTGCAAGTAAGATGGGTAGTTTATTTGTTGCGAGTTGCCCTAAACACAGAAATGTAGCAAAATAGGGCTGACCTAAATAGTTACAAATAAATAAACTCAATAATTTAAAGACTACTACCTACTGTCCGTCGTTTCATCATCAGGCACGGGATCACAGCCACCCTCATGAAAAGGATGACAACGTGACAACCTTTTTATTCCTAACCAGCTTCCTTTTAACACGCCATATCGCTCAATGGCTTCCAATGCATATTCAGAACAGGTTGGATAAAATCGGCAATTCCCACCCAGATAAGGGCTAATGCAATATTGATAAGATTTGATTAGGAATTTTACAATTGTTTTCAATAGATTGACTCAGAATTGTTATTGGTATTAAAAATACATAGTTTAGGGGATTCGCAATAAATAAACATCCAACTTGCTTGTACCCAACGGGCATAGCAATTTTTTTGTCCACCTTTTTTGTTGCAAAAATAGTTGTATAGTTTGACTATACACCTATTTTTGCGCCTCAAAGGCGAACAAAAAATCCTGCGCAATTTGAACATTTATTTATTTCGCTTCCCCTTATCCTAAAATAGTCAGAATCCGTAAACATCCCACAACGACCCAACAAATAATTTAAAAAATTTCAACAATCCCGATATTTTTAACCTAAAACTCTTTCCTCTCGTTCTAAACGTTGTCATCTGCCAGATAAAATCTAAAGGTTTAATCCGTAAAATTCCTGTTGCATTGACTGTTGTCATTTGATCTTGATCAACATGCCCTGACAAAACCTGAGTATAAAGTGTTGTTGTATCAGACCAAAGACCTAACAAACCGTTATTTTTAAGAATTTTATAACCAACCAGTGTCATTTTCCTATTTTGATGATCGGTGAAAAATAAGCGGTATTGCATTTGTTGTATATTTTCATCAGGATCGCCCACATCCACAAATAAATTGAACAATCCCTTTTCAATTTTTAGTTCACCACCCAGTACTTGACTGTCGATAATCCCAAAGGTTTCAGCCGTTTTACAGGGGTCATTGATGAACGAGTCTATATCCAATATTTTGATGGTTAACTTAAAACAAATATCATGACCATGATCGTAGCCCTGTTGAAAATTATTTTGTTCATCCAACAAAATAAAACCACGCATGATTTCGGTAAATTGTACCGACACGGTTGAATCAGTCATAAATCCACATCAGGCTTTATTTGTGTGATGCCTTCTGCCACACGTTCACTGATAGCAGAAATGGTGGCAGCAGGATTTGCGCCAACGGCGGTTGGCAGTAAAGATCCATCAACCACATACAATGATTGATAACCAAAGACCTGCCCATAGTCTTCTGCTCTAGCCGATGTCACACCTTTTTCTGGTGAATCTGCCAAAGCACATCCTCCCAAACAATGTACGGTTACATTTTTCCGAAAAGGCCAGAGGAAACTGGGTAGCGGCAAATAAAACTGGGCATTACTCCATTGTTTAAAATGTCGCCCCATGGTTAGGATTGCTTGATATAGAGGCCAGTTTTGTGCTGATGGCCAATCAATATTAAGGCGATCATTTTTATTTAAACTTAATTGTCCGTTGGATTTATCCAATCCCATACACAATAAAAAAATACTTTTATTGGTACTGGTTTTTCCCAACAAATGATGAAAAATATAACCAATCCGTCCTGTTGATGTCGCTGTAAAAAACCTCAAAAGAAATGCTTTCACGGTAGACCAAATGGCTGAAAAATGACTCAATCCAGGCTTTGCTCCTTCAATAAACCAAGCACACAATGCAGGATAAGCAGCATCTTCTAAAATAAAGGCATGATCTTTTTGGTGATTGTCATACAGGTTATAATCAATTTTTTGGGTAATAACAGGGCCATAATTGGGATTGGTTTCTTTATCGCCCTCAATCACAAAAGATAAAAAATCACCATTGCCAGAAAATTTTTTGCCCAAATGCCCATTGATATTAGGCAAGGTTTTATAAATATCTCGACACCTGAGCAATAATTCATTCGTTCCCAAAGTTCCCGCAGAAACAATAACACGCTTTGCAGTGAACGAGTATTCGGCCTGTTTGTTAATATCCACATAACAAACTCTGTAACCAAAACCACCATCAGCAGATGAGTCATCATTGCCTTGCTGGTTAAGTGGTATCACCTGGTTAACAATACATTCTGTCATTATTTTAGTTTGATATTTATTTTCTGCCACGTATAGATAATTCAAATCCAACGTATTTTTAGAATGAGTATTACAGCCAAAATCACATTCCCCACAATAAACACAGGACGTTTGGGTCGCACCAAAACGATTTTTAGCCTGTATTCCCATTGCCAGAGGTCGCTTAAAATCATTACCAAAAAACACATTGATATCAACTCGTTCAGACTGTTTGCCTTGTGATTTCGCAAAATCTTCAAATAGACGAGTCCGCTGAATGTATCTTCTTGGATCATTATTTTGTGGAATTTCACGTGCCCCCATCACCGCTTTAGTAACTTGATAATAAGGTTGCAGTGTTTCCAAATTGGTATTGGTGGGCCATCTTTCATCAAAAACTTCTTTTGGCGGTTGTAAAAATACGTTGGCATAAATGAGTGAACCACCGCCCAACCCCGCTGCTACCACTGCATCCATTTTACGATAACTGCGAATATCATAAAGTCCTGTATTCTGCTGTGATAAAATTCTTTTCGGACGCTCTCTTTTTTCTATCATTAAATTCCAAAAACTCTGGCTAATATCTTTGGGTGACCGAGGAAATGAAGCCATTGGATAACGCTTGCCTCGTTCTAACAACAAAACTTTTCCAGGCCATTTTTTAGCCAATCGACAGGCGCAAATCGAACCACCAAAACCACTGCCGATAATAATGGCTTCAAAATTTAATTGATGGGTCATTACCATATCCTCGTAAATCCAATAATTTTTAGAAATTTTAGACTATTATAGTGTAAACAGTCATTAGAACATGATGCCCTTTTGGCAAAGTAACAAAATGTTTTTTAACCACGGATGCGTACAAATAGGCACGAATAATTATTGATATTATCTGTCTGCATCCGTGGTTCAAATAAATAATTATAGTCACCAACTCACCTGAATCCGATACTTTAAGAGAACACCATCGTGACCAAACAACCTCTCATACTCGTCGTTGATGATACGCCAAAAAATGTACAATTATTAACAGAAATATTACGCAAACATCATTATGAAATTTCTGTCGCTCTGGATGGTCATCAAGCATTACAAATTTTAGAAAAAACCGAACCTGACTTAATTTTACTGGATATTATGATGCCCATCATGGGTGGCTTTGAAGTCTGCGAAAAAATCAAAAAAAATGCCCAAACCAAAGAAATACCCATTATTTTTCTAACCGCAAAAACAGACACTGAAAGTATTCGGCAAGGTTTTAAATCAGGTGGTATTGACTACATTACCAAGCCTTTTAACAAAGAAGAATTGTTAGTCCGCATTAATTCCCACATTGAATTAAAACAGTCAAAACAAAAACTGGTTGCCAGCCACACTCAATTGGTCGATGTCAACCAGCAGTTAAATGCAAAAAACAAACAATTAAATGAAATTTCCAATAAACTGTCAAAGTATTTATCACCTCAAGTTTACCAGTCAATTTTTCAAGGCAAACAATCCCAGACGTTTGAATCTAAACGTAAAACATTAACCGTATTTTTTTCAGATATCAAAGGATTTGTTGAATTAACTGAGTCATTAGAATCTGAAACACTCACTCGCTTATTAAACAACTACCTCAATGAAATGACCAATATTGCACTTGAATACGGTGGCACTGTTGATAAATTCATTGGTGATGCCGTCATGGTGTTTTTTGGTGACCCTGAATCAAAAGGCAAAGAGGAAGATGCCATCGCTTGCGTTAAAATGGCATTGGCAATGAAAAAAAGAGTTGCCGAATTGCAAAATGACTGGCAGCAAGAAGGGATTAATAAAAAACTACAGATAAGAATGGGAATCAACACAGGCTATTGTACCGTAGGTAATTTTGGCTCGGTTGATCGAATGGATTATACCATCATTGGACAACAGGTTAACATGGCAAGTCGTTTGGAAAGCAACGCACAACCTGACCAGATTATCCTATCTAAAAGCACTTTTGCTTTGGTCAAAAATCAAATCCATTGCCAGGAACAAGGCTCAATCCAGGTTAAAGGAGTTTCGTATCCTGTTGATATTTTTGAGGCATTGGATTTAAAAGATGAAGGCAACACTGCCAATAAAAATATTGAAGGATTTATGTTGTCTTGTGATGGTTCTGAATGCTTATTATCCTTTGATATCAATGAAATTAGTACAAATGACAAATCTCAGATCAAACAGGCTTTACAAACATTCATGAATAAAATAGAGCAAATTTAAAAACAATGAACGGATTAATTTTTAGAATATATATCGGCATCATTCTCTTATTTGCTTTAATTATTAATGTTAATGAGCTGATTTATTTAGTTTGTCTAATCTTAATTATAGAAGCCATCACAAATCATAAAATTATTCATGTTATTTCAAAAAAACGATATGGACAAAATTTTAAACAATACTATTTTAATTCTGACACGGACTCATCCTATGATTATAAATATTCGTTGGAAGCAGAACGAATTTTCAGAATTTTAATTTCCAGCGCACTGTTTATTTCAGTCTATTTTTTCCAAAAAGAACTTTGGTTTATTCCCTGGCTCATCGCTTATTTAATTTTATTTGCAGGACTCAGTAAATGGTGCCCTCTTAGCATTTTTCTAATTTCCATTGGTTTTAAACGTTCAGATGAGTCCTATGTTGACGGCCATTTTTCATTTAGCTGGGAACGCAGTATTGCGTTAAAAATCACAGGCATAGTCACGTGGGTTACCTTGTTAATCTGCTTGATTCTTGGCGCCACTATTATTCATGACATGGAATCACAATATCGAATTATTTACACTGCCAGAGCCAATGTATTATCACGAAATGTCAAAAATCTATTGGAAAAAAACTCAAACATGCCAGACAGTATGATCATTCAAAAAATAAAACCTTATCTTGATGAGCTTGAGTTTACTGCCATTGAAATTATTACCATGAAAAAACGTCTATGGATTGGCAAAAAACATTCCAATTCAATTTTCAGAGTCAATGTATTTAGATTATCGTCCAGCTCCATCAACCAGTTAGGAGAAGGCATTCAACTGAAAGCCTATCACCCACCCTGGCACATCATAATGTCAAGTAATCGATCAAAACTGTTCATCGCCATTGGTTTGGCTTTTGTGGTATTTTGTGCTTTTTTGATTTTTGTCATACACAATACCATCACCAGTCCATTTAGAAAATTGATTGACGCAACCAAAAAAGTTTCCGAAGGTAACTTGCTCACACGAGTTAATATCAAAAGTGAAGATGAATTTGGTCAACTGGCAAGCTTTTTTAATGACATGATAAAACAAATTGAAGATCAAAATAATAAATTAGTAGCCAGCCAAGAAGAATACCGAAAAATGAGGGATGCGGCGATTAACGCCAGCAATGTTAAAAGCGATTTTCTGGCAAACATGAGTCACGAAATACGCACACCAATGAATGCCATACAAGGTTACGGCGATTTATTAAAAGAAGTCATAGAAGATGAAGAGCAAAAAGAATACATCGATATCATCAACAAAAGTGGTGATAATTTATTACGATTAATTGATGATATTTTGGATTTATCAAAAATTGAAGCAGGCAAATTAGAAATCAAACCTGAACCCTTAGATATCAAAGAAATTGTCAATGAAATAGCAGATATTTTCAATCTTAAAACCAAAGATAAAGGCATCAAGCTCATTGTTGAAAATGACCCCGACATCCCCTCAAACTTATTGTTGGATGGCGTTAGAATTCGACAAATATTATTTAACTTGGTGGGTAATGCCATCAAATTTACTTCAAAAGGTTATGTGTTAATTTTTACCAAATGTCGCAAGTCAAAAAATGAAAAAAAGGCCTCTTTGTTGTTTGCCGTTAAAGATACAGGTATCGGCATACCAACCGAACAACTGGATGATATATTTAATCCCTTTAAACAACAGGATGGTCAAAGCACTCGTGAATATGGTGGTACAGGATTGGGCTTATCTATCTCAAAACGCTTGGTTAACATTATGGGTGGAACCATTGAAGTCAGCAGTAAAAAAGGTAAAGGCAGTATCTTTAAAATTATTTTGAAAAATATTCCCCGAGCAGATGTAGAATATGATGATGAAGAGGATGAAATACAACATCAAATCCCCTCTATTGCTGACGACACCATCAAACTGTTACACGATAACATTGTATTTAAAAAAGGCAAAAAGACACTATTAATAGTTGATGATGTCACCACCAATCGAAATTTAATCAAAAAGTTTTTAAAATCTGTCAACAACATCAATATATTGGAAGCCGACAATGGGCTTGAGGTCATTCAGCTGGCTCAAAAATATCATCCTGAACTCATTTTTATGGACATTAAAATTCCATTATTAGACGGCATTAAAGCCACTCAACGATTGAGAAAAGATCCCAAAACAGCCGATATTCATATCATTGCTTTAACCGCTTCTGCCATGAAAAGTGAACAATCCTTAATTGCAGAATCAGGTTTTGATGGTTTTATACCCAAACCAGTCAAAAAAACCAGTATTATAAAAGCCATAGAAAAAGTAATCTCCCTTGAGTACGCAACAGAAACGCCCGAACAGAAAAAAACACCTCCGAAAACAGTTGAGTCATTAACTCTTTCAACAAAAGATCAAACACAACTAAAACAACAACTCTCTCAATTACACAATAACTGGCTAGAAATCAAAGATACCTGTATCATCAGCCAAATTGAAAAATTTGCCCATGACGTACACGCAACGGCAGAACGTTTTAATAACGACACATTAGATGATTATGCCGCTCTATTATTAGAAAAAACCCGTTATGACATTGGCCAATTAAATCCCGTACTTAAAAAATTCACCAGCATTGCCAAAAGCTGTATTACCTAAATATGCCAATATTATCTATTCATCATGTCAGCCTTATTGTTGCTGACACTCAAGTAGCCATTAATTTTTATTGTAATATACTCGGACTAGAACTCTACACAAAACGACCTGATTTGGCATTTCCTGGGGCATGGATAGTCATTGGTGAGCAACAAATTCATCTACTTGAAGTCAACAATCCTGACCCCATTAAAAACCGCCCTGAACATGGCGGTCGTGACCGCCATTTAGCAATGACAGTGGACAACCTTGACGAACTGGAACAGACATTAAAGATAAATAATATTACAGTCTCTCGGTCACGTTCAGGTCGTGCCGCTCTATTTTGCCGTGATCCAGATGGCAATGGAGTGGAATTGATACAACAAGATTAAAGCTCAATATTTCTTCTTTAAAATAATCTTCCCTGACTAGAAAAGGGTCAAATCTTTGCATTAGTCATCACTACATACTCAATTTATGTCTAGGTCATTGTTATTTTCAGTTGATGACTAAAGCAAAGATTTGATAATCATATAGCGAAAGAGCCAATCACCTAA
>Ga0233443_1000798_pt1 | contig 31808 bp, 29 predicted proteins | sample SI_123_September_2_FD_182784 | JGI IMG/M metagenome (GOLD analysis project Ga0233443, IMG submission 182784) | Seawater microbial communities from Saanich Inlet, British Columbia, Canada - SI_123_September2016_200_MG | ecosystem: Environmental > Aquatic > Marine > Inlet | place: Canada: British...
TTGGCATTGATAATCATAATGACTATTATGATCCAGCTTTAAAAGAAGCGCGTCTAGCAAGACATGCTGATCATCCAAACTATACTCACATTAGAATGAATCTTGAAGATCGCGAAGCGATGGCCAAGCTGTTTAAAGATCATCAATTCGAGGGAGTGGTTAATCTAGCAGCGCAAGCAGGTGTTAGATATTCTATTGAGAATCCTCTAACCTATATTAATACCAACTTAGTAGGCTTTGCTCATATATTGGAAGGTTGTAGGCACAACAAAGTAGGACATTTGGTGTACGCCTCATCTAGCTCAACGTACGGTCTTAACACCAAGCAGCCATTCTCTACCCATGAAGCAGTTAATCATCCAGTAAGCTTGTATGCAGCCACTAAGAAGGCCAATGAGCTAATGGCACATACTTACTCGCATCTTTATGATCTACCAACCACAGGCCTGAGGTTCTTTACTGTATATGGCCCATACGATAGACCAGACATGGCGCTGCAAAAATTCACACGTGCGATTATGGCAGGTGAGCCAATAACTGTGTTTAACCATGGTAAGCACAAACGCGACTTTACTTATATTGATGATATTGTCGAAGGTATTATCAGAATACTAGACAGACCTGCAACGCCTAATCCTGATTGGGATAGTAACAATCCAGATCCTGCAACCTCTAGTGCCCCATACAGGGTTTATAATATTGGCAATAACAATCCAGTAGAGTTAATGGATTATATTGACGCACTGGAAGCCTCATTAGGCAGGAAGGCAGAAAAAGAATTACTACCACTTCAGCCTGGTGATGTGGTAGATACTTACGCTGATGTAGATGACTTAGTAGAACAGTTTGACTACAAGCCGAGTATGAATATTAAGCAGGGCGTGGAGAATTTTTCGGTTTGGTATAAAGAATATAACAATCTTTAGTTGATAATGAAAATTCAATCAAAAGATAAATTATTAGTAGTAGATATTCTTTGTTTTAGATCTTTGATTAAAATTGTCTTTTTCAAAGAGAAAGTCGATAAGATTGTTTATTTTAATACTCATGTATTTGTCAAGCCACTTATTAATCTTGTGTCAAAAAAAATTAATAAGCCCATGATTCCTGCTAACAACGTAGTTTTATCTACTATGAAAATTGGTAATCAGTCAGTATATGAAAGTGTTGAAAATTCTATTTATTTTTATTTGGAGCAGTGGGTTAAGTCAGATTTTATTAAAAAAAATATTAAAAGTTTTGTTGCTGATACTAATTTTTGTCTTGAAAAGTATAAAGAACATATTAAAATTTCAGCGTATCCATTGATACGTAGGCCTGTTGAAATGCAAAAGATTGCTGAAAGTTTTGGATGCCTGGAGGAGAGTTATTTTTTATTAAAAAAAACCCCCATGGCAGATTTTTTTAAAGAGTCTATTTACAAAGGAAAAGTGTATTTTTATCATAGTTCATTTTTCTTACCTAGTTTAATACATAAACGCGACCATTTTTATTATGATAATTCTTTGGCTGATTACGCTGCTCTTCGAATAGAAACTATAAAATTAATTTATAAGTGGACTGTATCTTTACTAAGTATATTGCTCACATTTTTTAAAAAAACTAACTGTTTAGGGTCTGGTAATATAGTTGTTGAGCTACTTCAAAATAAATTCAGACCCTACAGTCTGAATGATATTTTCTGGTTGCCTGACTCAGGTATCAATCCAAAAACAGTTTATGGTATTACCCCCATTGATTATGATAAAAAATCTATCGATCTCCTTGTAAAGTCTAATATTAATCTTGTCTCAACTATTGAAATTGCTGCCAAACACCCGTCTATATTATTTAAAAATCACAAGTATTTGAATATAGTTCAAGTTAGATCAACATATTTTATAGAAACGTTTAAGTCATTTATAAAACTGTTTACTTTTATATTTAAAGGGTGTGAAGATAACTGGCTTTCCTATCAAGGAACAAAATATATTATAAGAGTTAAATACTGGAGTGAGATTTATAGGAATTTAGGTGCCTCTATATTGTGGAGTATGGGCGATGTTGATTGTGAAAAATTGATTAAGGCACAAGCAATAAAGTTAAATGACGGGTTATATCTAGGCTCGCACTGGAGTAATTACCCGCTCCCTTCAGTTAGTAATCAAAAATTTTATGATGTTTGCTTCCCCTGGAGTGAGTATTTTTTAAACAATTTTTTCACAAGGTATAAATGTAAAAAATCTTATATAGTAGGATATCCTGCAGATTGTTTTTTTGGTCAAAACGACGCTACGCTTCCAAGCCTAAAGAAAGCACACAGTCAAACGTTCGTAATTTCTTATTTTGATAATATTTTTTCAAATGATTTGCCTTATTCAGAAAGTATGCAGATTGAAATACACAGAATGTTATTCAGAGTGTTGAATAAACATGATAATGTTGTCTTATATTTAAAACCTAAAAGAATAAGTTTTTTAGAAGATTTGAAAGGCGTGTCTCAAGAAATTAAACTCATTCTCAACTCTCCCAGGGTAAAGATTTTCACAAATAGTGCCGATGAAAATAGAATTATGCCATCCCGAGTAGGTATGGCAAGCGATTTAGTAATTGGTTTGGGTATAAGTACAGCTGCCGCTGAATGTTGTTTTTCTGGCGCAGTAAGTTTTCATGTCGACATAATGAATATATCAAATAATTATTTTTCCAATATCGCTATCGATAAAGTTGTATTTAGAAGTATTGAAAATTTAGAATTAGCTATTGAGGGGCAAATTATAGGAGATGGTATTTCAATAGATGAATGTAAGGACCTACATAAATGTTTAGATAATTATCAAGATGGTTTGGCTTATAAGAGAACAGGCAATATTATAAAACAAATCCAATCAAATTTTAGATTAGGGCTGAACAAAGATGCGGCCCTTAAAGATGTTAAACTTAAAAGTTGATTTTGATACTTTATTTTAAAATTAGAGTTATAGAGTGTATTTATTATTAATTAAAGGAAGGATATGAATAAAGTTAGATATGAAAACCTTGTGGATTTTAGTCAAGGTATTCTAAAATTAGCTGGTTTGGATGACTACTCATTAGATGCAGTCGTCACAGGTTTGTGCGAAACGTCGCTAAGAGGAGTTGACTCACATGGTGTTCGCTTATTGCCACATTACGTTAATTCCGCTTTTAGTGGGAGGAAAAATCCTAAACCGAATTATATTTTTGAAAAGACATTTTCGTCAATCGGTCACTTGAATGCGGATGATGCATTTGGCCATGCAGCAGGTATGAAAGCGATTGATTATGGAATGGAAATGGCTGATAATCAAGGTATTGGTGTTGTTGCTGTTTCGAACTCAAGCCATCCTGGTGCAATGGCTAGTATGGCACTTAAGGCATCTAGAAAAGGATACATGGCATTTGCATTTACTCATGCGGATGCATTGATTCAGTCTCATAATGGTAAGCGTGCTTATTTTGGAACAAATCCCATCTGTTTTTCTGCTCCTAGAGAGGGAAGTGAGCCGTATTGTCTTGATATGGCGACTAGTATCGTGCCATGGAATAGAGTATTGATACATCGAAATTCAGGAGAGTCTCTTGCCGAAGATATAGCTGTAGATAGTTGTGGAAATTCAACAACGAATGCTGATGAAGCTGCAGCTATACTTCCAACAGGAGGTTATAAAGGTTATGGCCTGGCATCAATGATTGATATCTTGTGTGGTGTTTATACGGGAATGGCTTTTGGTCGATCAATTCCAGCGATGTATAAGGCAAAAATGAATGAACAAAGGAAACTTGGGCAGTTTTATATGGTAATGCGTACGGATGGCGTAGTTTCCCACGATGTGTTCATTGATGCAATGCGGCAGATGACCGATGAGGTTCATAAAGAGCCGAGTCGTGCTGGAGAATCAGTAATGTTACCTGGAGACAAGGAGATTCAGGAGGCTAAGGTACGAATGAAAAATGGAATTCCATTGGATGATGCCACTGTTCGAGCTTTCAAAGATATGAGTGAGAAATACCATATACCTTTAGAAATTATTGCGTAGGCGTGTAGGTCTATAAATTAATAATAATGACTACTAAAATTGTATTTATAGAGTTTTTAGATGAGCTTAAATATCTAGAAGAGTTGGAGGAAGACGAGATAGTAGTTGTCACAACGCAACCAACAGTAAAGGTTAAACTTAAAGGTAGGAAAATACGCTGTATAGACACACAGGAGCTTTTTGGTCGGCAAGGTCATCAAGAAGTTGTTGAGGCTACTGCAGCAATAGTTAATGGTATTCGCCCTTGCTTTTCAGTGCTGTCGCAAGGGTCTGTTAAATATGCACATGAAAGGACAGCTATATTTTATTTAAGATTTTTTCTAAACTATTTATTTTCACATATCTATCTTGTTCATGCCGCTGTCAAAGAGGTTAATCCTGATGAGATTATTGTACTGCCATTTGAGTCATTCAAGCAGGTTGAGGCTCGTCTTAATAAAGCAGGTAGTCTTCTTGGAAACATCGTTGAACTATATAGTAAGGCTAATAATATAAAATCAGTCCGAATATATGACAAGAGTGTAAAGAGAGATAAAAAATTAAGGTATTTTCTTTATCAGCGACTCGAAACTAGCGTATTCAAATTAATGCTTTTTTGGTTACGGAGGGTTGGGAGTAATAAAGAGATATTGCTTGCTCCAAATGATACATGTGGAATGCCTGTTTTGCTGAAGTTAGCTTCCAAGGATATTAAACGATCATTTCCCATATATCTCTCTATTCAACGAGGATCCATTAGGGTGCGTGTAATGGAAATGATTTCTGGAAAATCATTTTCATTGGTATCACTTCCTACAATTTCGACAAAGAGAGAGGGGAACCACTTTGAAAAGTTGTGGTCAACCTGTATGGATGATATCCAGTTATATTTAAAAATACATGCAACAAATTTTGATTTTCATGGAATAGATGTTAGTCAATACATTATTGATTATATGGCACATGGGTTGGCTAGTGAATTAAAAGATCTTAATGGAAAGATATGCTCATTATTTCAGGTATTGCATGAAATTCATCCAACAGTCGTTTTTTCACAGCATGCATTAGGTGTTTCTTATGCGCTTGGTGAGATTTGTCGCGAAAGAAAGATACCTGCAATATTGGTATCACATGGCTCTCATGTCCCCCATCAGCAAAAATTTTCTGAAATTGAGTGGAATGAGCATGCTAGGACTTTGTTCAATACACATTTTCCATTTGTTGCAATACAGACGTCATGGGCTGGTAGATTTTTTGAGGCGCAAAAGAAAGCATTATCAGTGCCAGTAAATACTGGACCATTACTCTTTGCGCAAAAAAGTAGATTGAAAGAGAATCGTGAGCAGTTACGGAAGAGGATCTATAAACAGTATGCGAATGATAAAATATTGATTCATGCTGGGACGCCAAAGTCCTGGCGTTCATTTCGTCCATGGATTTATGAGACACTTGACGAATATATTCATAACATTAATAAAATAATACAAGCAGTGGATAAAGTTCGGGGGGTGTATCTGGCAATTCGATTCAGACCAGTAGGTGGAATTACGTCAAATGATTTTAAAAAAATGCTTATGAAATCAGATTGTTATGGAATTTATGACAAAGGGTCTTTTGATGAGCATTTATTGTCAGCAGATATGTTAATAAGCTACTCTTCAACAACATTGGAAGAGGCGTTGCAAAATAAAATCCCAGTTCTGCAATTTGACCCCGATAACAAGTACTGGCACATACCCTCTAATTTTTTTAGAAATTCGAATATCGGTAATCTGCCTGCAGTACAATGTGTAAGTAATTATCAGGAGCTATGCAAGGTTATTAAAAATTTTGAGAAGAAAATAGATGCTAAGGTAGATGAGTCTGAGTGGAAAGAACACATTCTGGATGTAGATGATAGATGGCTTCAGAAGGTGCGTTCCATATAGTTAATTTTTTAAAAAGGTGAAGTTATATTTATGAGTAATTTGAATATTGTTGTAATTGGTACAGGTATGTTTGCAACAGGTAGAGGGACAACTGGTTTTGGTACCGTGTTACCAGCAATTAGTGAATGGAAGCGGCTTGAGAAAAATATTGGAAAAGTAGTTTTTGTTGGTACTAATGGTAAGCACTCAGCCCAAGCAAAAGAGAAGTTTGATACTCTTTCTAAAGATACTGGCGTTTCTCTCGATATTGATATTTACCCAAAAGATGATGAACAAGATTCTAAGGCGTATATAAAGATAATTTCAGAAATCCCTCGCCCAGCATGCGCTATTGTTGTTGTACCAGACCATCTTCATTTCGAAGTATTGCGTGAATGTCTCTATAAGGATTTACCTGTCCTTGTGGTTAAACCATTAACACCTACAATAGAAGAGGGTAAGAAACTTATAAAGATAGCAAAAAAAAGGAACTTACATGCTGTGGTAGAGTTCCATAAAAGATGGGATAAAGCAAATCTCATGTTGAGAGATACAATACAGAAAGATCGCATTGGAGATTTACTTTATTGCTGGGTTGAGTATAGCCAAAGGAAGTCTATTCCTACAGAAATATTTAAGGCCTGGACTGAGAAAACAAGTATTTTACAATATCTTGGAATTCATTACATAGATATAATTCGTTTTGCAACAGGTGCAACGCCAAAAAGAGTAATGGCACTTGGACAAAAAAAATGGTTACCCTCTCAAGGTTTGGATGCTTACGACTCCATTCAATGTTTTATTGAATGGACACTCCCAAATGGAAATACTTTTACTCAAACAATATTAACAAATTGGATCGATCCAGAGAGTACTAGCTCTATGTCAGATCAGAAAATTAAAATCGTTGGAACTAAGGGTAGATTTGAATCTGATCAAAAAGATAGGGGGGTTACAATTAACGTAGATGGGTGTAATATCGAACAGCCTAACCCTTATTTTTGTACTGATTTTGGGGATGGTGCTGGAAAGGTAAAATGGAGAGGTTATGGTATTGACAGTATAATAAGTTTCCTTTCAGATGTGGATAAGATTAATTTAGGTATAAGTAGTTATGAATCATCACAAGAGGATCGCCCAACTTTTTTAGAGTCCTTAATAAGTACATCAGTAGTTGAGGCGGCACATGAAAGTTTAGCTCAGAACAATATTTGGAAAGAAATAAAAATATAAGCATGCAAATGAATAGTTTAAAAATTTATGCAATGATTCCAGCTCGGTATGGAAGTACTCGATTAAAAATGAAAAATTTGGCTCTAATTAATAACAAGCCAATGATTAGTTACTCTATACAAGCGGCTAAAAACTCAAATGTATTTGATAAAGTGATAGTCAATTCAGAACATACTATTTTTAAAAATATAGCTGATCGTTATGGCGTTGATTTTTATCACAGACCTAATATCTTGGGATCTTCAGAAGCTAAAAGTGACTCTGTAGTAGCTGATTTTATGGCAACCTATCCTGAAGCAGACATTGTTGCCTGGATTAATCCAATTTCACCTTTTCAGACAGATAAAGAGATTTCAGATATTGTAAAATACTTTGTTCAGAATAGCCTTGATTCGTTAATTACTGTTGAGAATAAACAAGTCCATTGTAATTATAAGGAGCTCCCAATAAATTATGATCCTGGTGAAATTTTTGCACAAACCCAAGATTTGTCTCCAGTTCAACCGTTTGTTTATTCTGTAATGATGTGGCGTAGTGATAAGTTTTTATTAGAATATTCTAAGAAAGGGTTGGCATTATTTTGTGGTGATTTTGGTGTGTACCCAGTTGGTAAACTTTCTGGAATTATTATTAAAAATGCAGATGATTTAAAATTGGCGGATATGTTGATGCGTTCTATGAGTGCTGAAAATGATAACAAAAACTATAAGGTAGAATACGATGAACTGGTCAAATGATTATAAAAATCTTTGTAGTATATTATGAATATAACTAATAAGTTACTTGGGTTTCGTTATAAAAAAAATTTTATTTTGAATAGAATTAAACTTAAAAAGTTAAAATTAAACACTAACCCGATTAAGACAAAATCGCATGAATCATGCCCTATTTGTGACTGTAAAGATGTCGATTTAATTGCTGAAGTAGATCGTGTTGGTTTCCCATGTGAAACTGTAATATGCCAACACTGTAAATTTATCTTCAATAATACTTATATAGCTAATCCTTCTGATTTTTATAGTCGTGAATGGGGAGATAAGCATTGGGGCGATCCTGAAAAAAACTTTAAAAGAAGAACCTCTACTGATAGTTATTCATGGAAAAGAATGGCTTATCTTGCTAAAAATCTTAACAAAGAATTCCATGAAATAAAAAATGTACTTGAAGTGGGGTGTGGAGATGGTTGCAACTTACTTCCTTACCATTTAATAGGTAAGCGCGTAGTTGGCTGTGATTTTGATGATCGATTTTTACAACCTGGTCGGAACCTCGGGATGGAATTGGTGACCGGAGATGTTGAAAGCATTCCAGCACCCAATTCTTTTGATTTGGTTTTATTAATTCATTCATTTGAGCACGTTGTTAAAATGGATGAAACTATACAGTCGATCGCAAGTCGTATTGTGCCTGATGGGTTAGTTTTTGTAGAGGTACCTGGTGTTTTTGGTTGGAATCGCACTAAAAGTGACACAATGCAATCAATGGGGTTAAAGTCATCTAATAATGTTCTTGGATACCTTCAGTTTCAGCACAATTACCATTTTGATTTGAATCATCTTATAATAGTTTGGGAAAGGAATGGCTTTGAAATGATTAGGGGTGATGAATGGGTTAGGGCTGTTTTTCGTAAAAAGAAAATTTCTGAAAATGTTAAAGATAGAGGTGTAAATATAGATGATATTCAAAAAAACGCATTCCTGTACTTATCTAAAGTTGAAAGGGATTTTCTAAGTATTCGCAATCTTTTTTGCGGATTTAATAAATTAATTTTAAAAAAACTATGCAGTTATAACTAAGAGAAAATAAATGTTAAAAAAATGCTCAATAATTATTCGCACTAAAAATGAAGAAAAGTGGATTTCCTCTTGCTTGTCATCGGTTTTCAGCCAGACATATGAAAATATAGAGGTAATTATTGTTGACAATAAAAGTACCGATAGAACTATTGAGAAATCCAAAAAATTTCCCAATATTAAGTATGTAACTATAGATAATTATTTACCTGGCGACTCGTTGAATCGTGGAATTAGTGCTTCATCTGGATCTTATATTGTGTGTATTTCTGCTCATTGTATTCCGGTCGATAAGTATTGGCTAGAGAATTTGGTTAGCACCCTTGAAGAGGATGAGAGTTATGCAGGGGTTTATGGTAGGCAAGAGCCGATGTCGTTTTCAACATCTTCAGATAAAAGAGACATGTTATTAGTTTTCGGCCTAGACAGAAAGATTCAATCTCTAGATAGTTTCTTTCATAATGCTAATTCAATATTGCATCGGCATCTTTGGGAGAAGAGTCCTTTTGATAATAAGATAACTAATATTGAAGATAGACTCTGGGGACAGGAAATGCTGAATGCCGGTTATAAGCTGGCATATGAGCCAAAAGCTAGTGTGTACCATTATCATGGCATACATCAGGATGGTAATATTAAGCGCTGTAATAATGTTGTGCGAATAATACAAGATATGCAGCCAGCTAATTTAAAAGATGCATGCCTTGATGCGGAAAGTTTGGATATTGTAGCAATTATTCCAATTAAAGGAAAAGATTGGTATATAGGCGATAGATTGCAGATGTCATATACAATTGAATCCGCATTACAATCTGATTATATTAACCGTGTGTTTGTGACAACAGATAATAAAGAGACAGCAGAATTAGCAATATCACTTGGCGCAGAATGCCCATTCCTACGTTCAGAAGGCTTAGTAAAGGACTATATTAGTTTAGATGCGGTACTTAAAGATGCAATTATACACATGGAGGAGTCTGAAGTTTATCCAGATTTAGTAGTAGTCTTAGAAGAAACATTTCCTTTTAGAGAGGATGGACTGATAGATGAAATGATTAGCCATATGTTAAATAAAGGCCTTGACACAATCATAGCAGCAAAATCAGAGAGTGGGTCAATATGGCAAGAAGGGGAGGGTGGCTTATTTACGCGTTTAGATAGTGGAGATATTCCCAGGTTATATAAAGAGAAATCGTATATTGGTCTTAAAGGTCTTTGTTGTATAACGCATACTGAATTAATACGACAAGAGAATATTTTTAATAATAAAGTAGGTCTTTTTAAATTGAACTCCCTACTGTCATCATTCGAAGTTAGAAGTGATGATGACCGAAAGACTGCACTTCATTACATGAAGTATTGATATGATACACCCTAAGTGTTGGGATTATATCATTATTGGCTCAGGTATTGTGGGGCTTTCTGTAGCTCGGGAGTTATACGCTAGAAAAAAAGAAAGTAGTATTTTGATAATAGAAAAGGAAAATGCTATTGGTTTACATGCTAGTGGCCGTAATAGTGGCGTATTACATTCTGGAATTTATTATCCTAAAGACTCACTCAAGGCAAAAATTTGTGCCTCTGGCTCTATTTTGATGTCAAATTATTGTAAAGAGAAAGGGCTTCCAATAAATCGAATTGGAAAGATAATATTGCCTATCAATAAAAATGATGACAGACAATTAGAATTATTATATAAAAGAGCGACTACAAACAACGCATCGGTTGAGTTTATAGATAGTAAATATCTTAAAATAATTGAGCCAGAGGTGAAAAGCATCACTGGTAACGCTCTTTTTTCCCCTAATACATCTGTAGTTGACCCGAAATCAATAATGTTTCAGCTTCAAAAAGATTTAAAAAAGAAAGGTGTATGCTTTATGTTTAATGCGGCACTTAAAGATATCGATATACAAAATTCCACTATCAATATTAATAACAATCACTACCAATATGGAGTACTTATTAATACAGCTGGCCAGTATTCGGATAAAATTGCACACATGTGCGATGTTGGAACTCAGTATGCGTTAATCCCATTTCGTGGCGAATATTACAAACTTAAAAAGGATTCTAAAATTCATTTGAATCATCTTGTATATCCAGTACCAGATTTGAACATTCCTTTTTTGGGCGTGCATTCTGTTACAACAATTCAAGGAGAGACATACTTCGGTCCATCTGCTGTTCCTGCGCTTGGGAGGGAGCATTATTCTGGGTTTAAAGGGATTAATTTCAGAGATGCTTCTAGCACTTTAACTCATATATCAAGTATGTATCTTTTAAATAAGCAGGGTTTACGTCGTTATACACATGAGGAAATTGGCCGTTTCTTGAAGTTTAATTTTGTAAAAGCAGCAAGAAAACTTGTTCCAAATTTAAAAATTAACTCTCTACAATCCTGTGATAAAGTTGGAATTAGAGCGCAATTATATGATACTAACGAAAAAAAACTTGTTACAGATTTCCTGATAGAGAAAAAATACAATACTGTACATATTTTAAATGCTGTATCGCCAGCATTTACCAGCGCTTTTAGTATGGCAAAAAAAATAGTTAATAAGGTAATATTGTGAATATAAAAATATTGGATTGCACACTTAGAGATGGTGGTTATATTAATAATTGGGAGTTTTCTCAACCCCAGATCTCTAAAATAGTTAACGCACTGGAAAAATCTAAAATTGATATTATTGAGCTGGGTTACTTAGATGATAAAAAAGGCAATAGCATAAATTCAACTTTATTTAATTCAATTGTTTCAGTAGATAAGGCTTTAAGTGACTTAGCCAAAACAGTGCAAAAAGTAGTCATGATTGACTTGTTTTGTTTTGATATAGATAAATTACCTTTACAATCAGATACAAAAATAAATGGCATTAGATTAGCATTCCATAAAAAAGATATTAATACTGCGTTGATGACCGCAAAAAAAATAATAGATTTAGGCTACCAGTTATTTTTTCAACCAATGGTTACCAAAAATTATACTTATGATGAATTTTCAGCTTTAATCATAATGGCAAATAAGCTGAATATTTATGCCTTTTATGTAGTTGATAGCTTTGGCTCTATGTCTTTAAATGAATTTCAATATTATATTTCTTTAGCAAATAAGTTTTTAAATTCCTCTATTGTTCTAGGTTATCACTCACATAATAATATGCAACTGGCATTTTCTAATGCAATTAATTTGTGTTCTGAAAAGATTGATAGAGAGGTTATTTTAGACAGTAGTATTTATGGCATGGGCAGAGGGGCGGGAAATTTAAACACCGAACTTATTGCTGATTATCTTAATACAATTAATAAACATAAGTATCAGATAATACCGTTACTTGAGGTTATTGATGAAATTCTAGTTTTTTATTTTAAAAAACATCCCTGGGGCTTTTCTCCGGCGCAATACTTGTCTGCCTCACTTGACTGTCATCCTAACTATGCTTCTTATTTAGTGAATAAAAAAACCACTCATATCGCAGATATTAGACAAATATTAGAGCAGGTTCCGCTAGAAAATAAAAACTCTTTTGATAAACAGATAGTTGATGCTTTATACCAAGTATTTTTATTAACTGAAAAATCAAAGCCAAAAAGCCAATTAAATATTCCTAGTGATAAGAAAATATTATTAGTTGCCTCTGGTAGCTCGATTAACGATAGCTTGACTTCAATAAAGGATAAAGTGGCAAGTGATAATTATGTAATTATTGCGTTAAACCATAAGCCTCAGTTTATCTGTGATTATTACTTTTTTTCAAATCAGCAGCGGTTTGATGAGTTTACAGGTGGATTACCATTGGAGAAACAAGTTGCCACATCTAACATTTTTAGTAAATCCTTAGTAGGTTGTGTGATATCTTTAAATAGTATTGCTTATGTTGAAAATAATTTTGTCTCTAATGTTGCAATACTGATGATTAATTATTTAATTTTAAATCGTATCAAAAAAGTAGAAATAGCGGGATTAGATGGATATCAAATAGGTAGGAATAATTATGCCTATGATGAAACTAGTATTGTTGTAAATGAAGACTTGTTTAAAGAGTTAAATAAGACTATTAATGATTCTTTGTTACAATTAAAAGACTCTATTAACATTGAATTAATAACGCCTTCTGCTTATGCTGATATTTTTGGAAAATGAATATGACAAGATTTGAACAAATGGAATATTTACTTAACAAAGCTAAATATTTTAAATTAGTTTGTGGAGCTGGCAATGAAGATGCTGAAGAAGTTAAAAGATTGACTATTTTATATACTTTAGCTGGCGCCAAGGGAATGGATGTTTCTGCAAATATAAATGTTGTTACTGCTTGTATGCAAGGCATTGATATTGCGTTTAAACTAGCAAAAGGGCTTGGAGTGAATTTGGCAATGCGACCGTTTATTATGGTTAGTGTTGGCATGCCGGGCGATCATCATGTGCGTAAGTCTTTTATTAATTTAGACACTTGCCTTAAGTGTGATTTATGCATACCCGTGTGCCCTACAGATGCAATTCCATCAAGCTTAGTTGTTATTAAAGAAAAATGTATCGGGTGTGGCAATTGTAGTGCAATTTGTCCAAGGCAAGATATTATTCATTATGAACATAATGATAGGGAATTGAGAGAGTTATTGCCAAAATGCCTTGAAGCGGGTGCTGAACAAATTGAACTTCATGCCGCCATTGCAGACGATGAAATGATTATGCAAGAGTGGGAAATGATTAATGAAATTAATCCAAACGGACATATTTCTATGTGCTTAGATAGGCTCCATTTGTCAAATTTTGCCTTTGAAAATAGAGTTAAAAAAGCAAAAGAAATTGCAGGAAAGCGTCTTATTATTCAATCGGATGGCTACCCAATGAGTGGGGGTGAGGATGATTTTAATACAACTCTACAAGCCATTGCAACTGCTGATGTGTTGAATAAAAAATTTAACATGAAGTTGAGAAAAGCAAAAAACATTCTCATTTATAAAAGAGAAAATGAAGTTAACCAGCTATTATCTGGCGGGACTAATTCATTAACTGCAGTATTGGCTAAACAAGTCGGTGTTAAATTTCAAGGTGCATCATTAGGAACATTTGCAAGGAAAATTGTTAAGCATATAGTGAATGATGACAATTTTTATAGTAACAAAGATTTGATTAAAGAGGGGTATCTAATTGCTAGAGATTTAGTGAAAAAAAATATTGGCGAGATAAATGAGTAGTTTATCAATCAATGGTAAGGTTGTATCATTAGATATAGAGGCGGTTATATTTGATAAGGATGGGACATTGATTGATGTACACCATTATTGGTCATCAATGATTAAGATGCGTGCTACATTAATTGTGAAAAAATGGTTTTCTGATGTTGATTCAGATAAGATACAAGGTGATTTAATTGATGCTATGGGTGTTGATTTAATATCAGGAAAAATCAAGCCCAATGGTCCAGTAGGCATTAAACCTCGGCCTTTTATCGTTGATATTGCTACTCAGATTGTAAAACTAAATAAAAAAAATATCAGCAATGATGAAGTAGAGGATATTTTTTTACAAGTTGATCAGAAAACTTCAAATGACATGTTGCCATTATTGAAATTATTGCCACATGTGATGCAACTATTAGATGAATTACATAAGTGCGGTGTAACTATAATTTTGGCAACAACAGATATAACCAGTCGTGCTCGCATAGCGATGAAGGCACTGGGTATCGAGCATTTTTTTAGTGAAATTATTGGCGGAGATGCAGTAAATTCAGCTAAACCCTCTCCAGATTTAGCGTTAACAGTTATCAAAAGATGTGGAGTGGATAAACGTAAGACTGTTGTAATTGGAGATCATCCAGTTGATGTTAAAATGGGATTTTCAGCAGAAACGGGTTATAATATCGGTGTTTTAACAGGTTTGTCAGATATTATTGCGTTTGATGAATTGGATTGTTTTGTTGTTGATAATCTTAAGAGTATTCAAGTGAATTGTTGAGAAATATGCTGAATCGTAATAAATTAAGAGAAAAATTAAAAAGTGGCAAGCCCGTTTTGGGCACATGGAATACACTCGCTTCACCGTTAGTTACGGAGGTATTTGCCCAATCGGGGCTCGATTTTCAAATTATTGATTTAGAGCATGGCCCTTTTATAATTGATCAAATTCATTTACATGTTTCTGCATGTGAAACTTCTAAAAATTGTACACCACTTGTCCGTATTCCTGACAATAGTGATTGGATGGCATTGCAAGTATTGGACCAAGGAGCTAAAGGGGTTGTAGTTCCACATATTAATTCCAAAGAATCTGCCAGTTCTTTTGTAAGCGCAACAAAATATCACCCTAAGGGTGATAGAGGATTCACTCCTTTTTCAAAAGCAGGCGGCTTTACAAATACAAATATTGATTCGTATGTTGAAAAAGCTATCAATGAAACAATTAATATCATCATCATTGAATCCAAAGAAGGGTTAGATTCTCTTAAAGACATTTTATCTGTTGATGGTATTGATATTATTTATTTTGGTGCTTATGATTTATCTCAAGCACTTGGGTGTCCAGGAGACACAAAAAATCCTAAAGTAATTGCTGCGATTAAGCAAGGCGTTGATTTAGTTAATAAAAGTGGAAGCTATGCAGGTGGTTTTGTACCTCAAAGCAAAGATGATATTAAATGGTTACTCGATATGGGAATGAAATTTATTACCTACGAGGTGGATAGTTCAATCATCCATACACATGCTCAAGGAATTTCAAATTGGTTTATAGATGAGACTTGCTAATGGGTAAGGTGATTGCTATTATCCCTAGTCGGTTAGAATCATCTAGACTCCCTAAAAAAGCATTGTCAGATATTCTTGGCCTGCCAATGATTGTTCACGTGTTCAAAAGATGTTTGTTTGCAAAAAAACTTGATGAAGTTTATGTGGCAACTGATAGTATCGAGATTAAAGAAGTGGTTGAATCTTTTGGAGGTAAGGTTATCATAACCTCTTCAAAGCACCAAACAGGTACTGATAGAATTGCTGAAGCAGCGCAAACTATAGAGGCTGATATTATCGTTAATGTGCAGGGTGATGAGGCTTTGGTCAATCCACAATATATTGATAAAGTTGTATCTGTTTTGCAAGAATCTCCTCAAATAAATGTCGCTATATTGGTTAATCCATTTAATAAAAGAAATTCACCTTCCGATATCAAAGTAGTGCTCAATGAAGATGATGAGATTATGTATTTATCTAGAATGGATATTCCATCTGATGCAAGGGCTGACAGTCCTCAGATGTTAAAGGCTTATCATATTGTTCCTTTTAGAAAAGACTTCTTGCTGCAATATGCTAAATGGGAAAAGACAGAATTAGAGAAAATAGAGTTCAATGAATATCTAAGGATTTTAGAGAAGGGTTATAAAATTCAAGCGGTTCATGTGGAAAGTGATGCTGTTAGTGTTGATACAGAGCAAGACTTGGAGCTTGTTAGGAGCAAGATGAAGATAGATAAGATTGGTCAATTATATTTGTAGCTGGACAGATAGATGGCCGATTGGAAATACCAATATGACAACACATGATAGATTAAATCAAATTTCTGAATATATTGATAACATAAAGAAGACTGCATATTTAGATATAGAAAACATAGAAAATTTAGCCTTATCCAAGAGTCCAAATAGTGGTTTGGTGAAAAAATACACCTTTGAGCTAAAGCCAAACAAAGTAACAAAAATATTTATAGTAAAGCAGATAATTGAATTTTATCTAAAGAACTTTTCAAGGTTTTTTTTGTATTGTATCGAATGTGTAATATTTAAGATTTTTGGAAAAAAAAGCAAGGTAGATTGGAGTCAAAAAAACTTTTTGATAGATGTGTTCTTTTTAGTAGATAACATTATTAAAGATAATAATTTTAAAGAAAATTATTATGGCAGATTGTATGATGTGCTGGAAAAATACAATAAAAATTATATCTTCTTGCCTAGATTATATAGGTCTAGTAAAAATCCCTTTAAGTTAATAAATTTGTTTAATGTCACAAATCAAGATAAACGCAACACATTTGTGTATGAGCATGAACTTTTAAATATAGTAGATATATTTAAGATTTTGATTTTTATTGTGAAATATCCATTTAAACAATTTAAATTAATACAAAACAATGGGCATGAATTGGATGCGTATTTTAACCATGAGCTGTTTAGTAGTTTATCTGACACATCGTTTATAGCGTATGTTAGATATTTGGTTGGCAGGAAAATAGCAAAAAAATTGGCAGACGGATCAAAAATTATTAGCTGGCAAGAGTTTCAGAATCTTGAGAAATCTTTTAACAGAGCAATAAAGGACTCAAATAAAGATATAGTGGTTTATGGTTGTGAGTTCTCAATGACATATAAAGCGTATATTAGTATGCATATTACCGATGTGGATTCTAATTTAAAAATCACACCTCATCAAACGTTATTAAATGGAAAATACAACTACAGTAATAGTAAAAAACATATGTTTAGGAGTGGCGTATCTTTAAGATATAGAGGTCTATTTAGATATGAGAGTGACATGGAAAGGATTTTAAAGCCAATGGCATTAATTGGGTATGATATAAAAGAAGGAAAAAATATTCTAAAAAAACTCAGACATCTAGAGTATTTGAACGTCAAGCTACATCCCACTATAAGGGAGGGCCGGTTAAATAAATATATGAAGCACAATTGGAATTATGCATATGGTGATCTGTATGAGGCATTTAAAGGAGTAGACGTTGTATTTACACCGCCTTATGCAGGTACATCATTAGAGGCTGTTGCTTGCGGAGTGCCTGTTATTATAATCGCTAGTAAAGATAATATAATCAATCCTTTGGTGAGTTATGGAAAAGGAGAGGTCTGGGATATTGCCTTTGGTGAGAAAGAGGCTATTAGGCATTATAATGGCCTTTTAGAGTATCAAAAAAATAGACCAAATAGGGTTAAAGAAATAGCTCATTGGTATAAGGAAAATTTCTTCATAGAGCCAACAGAAGAGAATATTGCCAAGGCATTTGAATTAAAATAAAAAAATATGAAAGCATTAATACTTGCAGGCGGTTTTGGAACGCGCCTTAGTGAAGAAACAGATATTAAACCAAAGCCAATGGTTGATATTGGCGGCAAGCCAATTTTGTGGCACATTATGAAAACTTATTCTCATTATGGGATTAATGAATTTGTTATTTTGTTGGGGTACAAGGGTTATTACATTAAGGAATATTTTGCCAATTATTTCTTACATCAAAGCGATGTAACGATTGACATTTCAAGTGGCGATATGCAAGTGCATAATAATTCTAGCGAGCCTTGGAAGGTAACTTTGCTTGATACTGGTTTGAATGCAATGACAGGGGCAAGAATTAAAAAGGCTAAAAAATATATCCGAGATGAGGCTTTTTTACTAACTTATGGTGACGGTGTTGCAGATATTGATATTAAAAAAACGCTTGAATTTCATGCGCAACATGGTAAGTTAATGACAATGACCTCAGCTCAACCTGATGGTAGGTTTGGTGCATTAAATCTTGATAAGAACAACCAGGTTTTAGAGTTTAAAGAAAAGCCCAAGGGTGATGGTTCGTGGATTAATGCAGGGTATTTTATTTGTCAGCCAGAGATTTTAGATTATATTGACGATGGTGATGATGTTGTTTTTGAGCAGGAGCCACTTAAAAATCTTGCTAAAAAGGGTGAGATTTATACTTATAAGCATGATGGTTTTTGGATGCCGATGGACACACTTCGAGATAAAATAAAACTCAATGCTATGTACGATAATAAAACTGCACCTTGGATGGTATGGAATAATTAACTATGTTTAATAACATCTACAAAAATAAAAAAGTATTAGTAACAGGTCATACAGGCTTTAAAGGAACTTGGCTTGTAACTTGGCTTTTAAAATTAGGTGCGAATGTAGTGGGCGTCTCAAAAGATGTGCCGACAGAGCCATCAATGTTTGAAGTACTTGGTCTGCAAGATAAAATCTCACATTATCAAGAGGATATTAGAGATTTAGATAAAATGACAGAGATTGTGGCGTATGAAAAGCCGGACTTTTTGTTCCATTTGGCGGCACAGGCGATTGTTTCTACTTCATACACAAATCCAATAGAAACTATTACCTCTAATGTGATTGGAACAACTAATATCCTCGAAGCACTTAGAAGTTCAAATCATAAATGCACAGCGATTATTATTACTAGCGACAAGGCTTATGACAATGTTGAGCAGGTTTGGGGATATAAAGAAGACGACAAGATGGGTGGTAAGGATATATATAGTGGCAGTAAGGGCGCTGCAGAACTTATCATTAAATCTTATTTTTATTCTTTTTTTAAAAATAAAGGCTCAAATATTAAGCTTGCGATTGGTAGAGCGGGCAATGTTATTGGTGGCGGAGATTGGGCGAAAGATAGAATTGTTGTGGACTGTGTTGAAGCTTGGAATAAAGGGGGGGGTGTCGAGATAAGAAGTCCTGAGGCGACACGACCTTGGCAGCATGTATTGGAACCTTTGAGTGGATATTTGAATTTAGGTGCTGAGCTTTATGGGGACGATAGTTTGCATGGTGAGGCATTTAATTTTGGACCGAAAGCTGAGCAAAATCATACGGTAAAGCAGTTACTTGAAGATTTGAGTAAATATTGGCATTTTTCAAATGTAGGTGACGCCTTTACAGTGACTGATAATATCCACTTCCATGAGGCTGGGCTGTTAAAACTTAATTGTGATAAGCCGCTATTTATTATGAAATGGCAGGCGAATTTAGAATATCAGCAAGTTATTAAATTTACCAGTGAATGGTATTATGATTATTACAAATCAGATAAGAATATGTTTGATAAAACAGTAGAACAAATATCAGAATATGAAGATATGGCAAATAATAAGTGTCTAGAGTGGACGGTGTAACCTTAACACCGCTTAAACAGATACATAACCCTAAGGGCGATGTATTTCATGCGATGAAGAAGGGTGATGAGGGTTTTGCTGGTTTTGGTGAGGTGTATTTTTCTACTATCAATCAAAATGATATTAAGGGTTGGAAAAAACACACTGAAATGACTCTGAATTTAGTTGTTGTGAGTGGTGAAGTTGAATTTGTTGTTTATAATGAAGCTGATTTTTTCACTATTAAGCTTTCAAAAAATAACTATCAAAGATTGACTATCAAGCCGAATTTATGGCTTGCTTTTAGAGGGTTAAGTGATGAGAATATATTGCTAAATTTAGCAAGTATCGAGCATAATTCAAGTGAAAGTGAAAGCGTTGATTTGTATAATTTTAGTTATGATTGGAGTGCAATAGTATAATCGTGATGAATTATGAAAGAAGATAACAACTCAAGCAATGACAAGTTACTGATCATAGGTGGCACAGGGTTTATTGGCCAGCATGTTGTTAAAATGGCTTTAAAGAAAGGGTTTAATGTAACAGTCTTAACTAAAAATAATCACAATGCTAATGATAAACTAGATGGTGTTATATATATAGCGGTCGATATCGGGAATAAAGTAAGCTTACTGAGTAATTTGAAAATTAAGGTATTTGACTATGTGATTAATCTAGGCGGTTATATTAATCATGCAAACTATTCAAATGGCGGAAGTGAAGTTTATGATGTGCATTTTAGTGGCGTTAGAAATCTAGTTGATTGTTTGGATAAGTCTAAGATAAAAGGGTTTGTACAAATTGGTAGTAGTGATGAATATGGTAATAATTCGGCACCTCAAATTGAAACCCAAAGAGAGGCGCCTATTTCCCCATATTCTTGTGCCAAAGTTGCATCAACCCATTTTCTACAAACCTTGTATAGAACAGAAATGTTTCCCGCAGTTATCTTGAGGCCGTTTCTTGTGTATGGCCCTGGTCAGAGTGAAGAAAGGTTTATCCCTCAAATTATTAAAGGCTGTACAAATCGTCAGGAGTTTCCGGTTTCAAAAGGTGAGCAATTAAGAGATTTTTGCTTTATTGATGATTTTATTCAAGCAGTCTTCTCTGCTTTGGATAATCATAGTGCGCATGGAGAGGTGATCAATATAGCGTCAGGAAAGCCAATCTCTATTAAGAAAATGATCAATACAATTGTAGATATAATTGGTTCTGGTGAGCCACAGTTTGCTCAGGTTGCCTATAGAAATGGTGAAAATATGGCGCTTTATGGTGACACTACTAAAGCCAAAGAGATTTTAGGATGGAAGACTAGTGTTAGCTTAAGACAAGGTCTTTTAAAGACCATTAAATGGGTAAAAAACTAGTAATGGATAGTGCATCACTAGTTAGCGTCCTGATGAATTGCTTCAATGGGGAAAAATACCTTCGAGAGGCGATCGATAGCATTATTAATCAAACCCATCAGAATTGGGAGCTTGTATTTTGGGATAATCAATCGACTGATAAGAGTAAGGCTATTTTTGACAGTTACCAGGATGACCGATTAAAATATTATTATGCACCCGAGCATACAGATCTTGGTGGTGGACGCGCAAATGCCTTTAAATATCTATATGGAGATTATATTGCAGTATTAGATGTAGACGACATATGGCTTCCTACCAAGCTTAAAAAGCAGTTACAATTGTTTTCTGATCCAGAAGTTGGTATTGTTATAAGCGATACTTTATTTTTTAATGAGACTGATGAGCGTGCACTTTATGATGGGGATTATCCGTTAGAAGGTAATGTTTTCCGTGAGTTGTTAACTGGATATTTTGTTTCACTTGAGACGTTGATGCTGCGAAAAACAGTTGTCGATAAATTAGATTATGGGTTCGATGCTGATTTCAGTTTTATTGCTGATTTTGATCTTGTGTTGAGATGTGCGAAAATATCAAAACTTGCTGTTTATAAAGGGGTTCTTGCTAAGTGGAGGGTGCATGAGGCTAGTGATTCTTGGAGGCTCCCCGCCTCTTTTTCAGAGGAGAAGGAAAGGTGGGTTGATAAGCAGATTAAGCATGATATATTTTTTTCTGAGAAGTACAAGAATGAAATTACCAAAATTCATGATAAAAATAATTTAATGATAGCGTTTAGTGCATTATTAGAAAACAGACGAATAAAGGCGCTCAAGTTTTTGTTTAAATCTAGATTTTCTGGTTGGCATGGTTTGGCACTCTTTATTTTATGTTTTGTTCCTTTTTCTAATAGTTTATTAAGATATTTTCAAAAGCGACGTATCAAGCAGCTTTTAATATAACACCATGGTTATTTCATCCAGTCCATTCCCTTATTTTAGTAAATTTTTAAGAAAAACTTATAATACAGAGCTTAAGGGTTTGTATTTTTTCCCACTAGGTAGGAATGCATTGCTATCTGGACTTATTTCTCTTGGATTAAAAAAACAAGATAGTATTATCATCCCCGCTTATATATGTGATTCAGCCATCCATCCTTTAAGGGAATATGGATTTAAACTTATATTTATGGATGTAGATAAAGAAATGAATTTATCAATCGATCAAGCTCAAGAAGTAATAATTAAAAATAACATTAAAGCGCTATTGACGGTTCATTATTTTGGTTTCACTAAAGATTTTGATAAATTAATAAGGGTTTGTCATGAATTAGGCGTTAAGGTTGTTGAGGATTGTACACATAGTTTTTTATCGCAATTATCACGAAATAAAGTAAGCATTAGAAGTGATATGGAAATTTTTAGTATGCGTAAAACCTTGCCTATTCAGGATGGTGGAGCATTAAGGGTAAGCAGTATTCATAAAAATATTAAGATAAACTCCGACCAGTGTATCAGTACTTTAAGCGCAGGTAAATATTTACTAAAACGTTTAATTTGGAAAATTACAATTAATTTTGGCTTTAATATTTATAGACCATTTGTTACCCGGTTAAAAGACAACTTTCGCCGTATTAGTAAAGATTCTCGATGTGGTGTTAATATTGAGACATGCCAACCTTCACAGCAATTGAAGTATTATTTAAAGAGTGATCGATATATGAATAGAGCGAGGACACGTATTCGTGCTAACTTTTCTAGATTAGGTATAGAAGTGAAAAAAATCGGCTTTGAGCTGGCAATAGATTCTTTATCAGTCGGTGTATTCCCACAGGCGCTTGCTATTTATAATGCAAATGATGGTTTAATGGATTATCTTAGGAGTAATGGTGTTGGTGCATGGTGTTGGCCAGGAAATGAATTGCCTTTAGAGGTATCTAACAATCCAAAAATATATCTAAATTCGGTACATTTTAATAAAAAAATAATTTTATTACCAATCCATCAAGAGATAAGTCATAAGCAGTGTGATTATATGGTTGAAGTGCTTACGAAGTGGCAGAATAGAAGAGTGCAAGAGGAGAGTAATGCTTAAAAGACAATATCACTGGAGTGGTCTTAATATCCTTGAAACACATTATTTGGATAGTGTTAGTAATTTTTTGAAAAACTATGATATGTCAGATATTGATGTATTAATGCTATATCAGACGAAAGAGAATTATCAAAACAGGCTGGATAATTTTGTTACACTGCAAATGGATTTAAAAGAGAGTAAAGATGAAATTTTTCAAAGTTTTTGCTCTAAAAATACCAGAAACGAGATTCGAAAAAATATTAGAGATGATGAGGTAGATTATTCATATAAAGAGAATTTGTCTGACGATGAGTTAAAAAGCTTTATGAATGATCTTGATTGGTTTATGAGGGAGAAGGGTAAAAAATCTAACATTAGTTTTTTAACCAACCAGGCAAAGAATTTCGTGAAAAATATTTGCATTACCTATGTGAAGAAGAATGACACTACTCTGGCTGCACACTTATATATGTTTGATGATAATCGGATAAGATATACAGCGGGTGTTTCATATAGAAATATTAAAAGTATTGATTCAAAAATAGTTGGAAGGAGCAATAGAGGGCTTCATTGGTTTGATATGCAGTTGTTTAAAGAAAGAGGTATTGAAATATATGATTTTGGTGGTATCGCCATTAATACCAAAGATAGGAGTGAAATTAACATTAATAAATTCAAAGAGGCTTTTTCAAAGAACAAAGTTTCCGAGTATCAGGGGAATATTGGGGTTTCATTGAAAGGTAAGTTGGTATTATTTATATATAAACTAAGAAAAAAAATTGCAAGATGAGTAGTTTGCATCAAGACAATCTAAAGCACAAAGAGATTCCTGTAATGATGTATCACAGAGTGGTTGAGAAGGAATTACTAAATTCACGTTATAATATTTTTGCTACTCAGGCACTTCTGGAAAGACAAATTAAATCTTTTTTGGCTGATGGCTATCAATTGGTTACTTTTAAGGATTTAAAAAATAAAGCAATTGAGAGGCCAATGATATTAACTTTTGACGATGGTTATTTAGATAACTATCAAAACCTTTTTCCATTGTTAAAGAAGTACAATGTTAAAGCAGTGATTTTTGTTTTAACGGATAGTCAATATAACCATTGGGATGTATCTAAAGGTGAAATTAAAGCAGAGCTAATGAGTAATGATCAGTTGTTAGAGTTGTCAAATAGTGGCTTGGTAGAAATAGCTTCACATGGAATGACTCATCAACAATTACCAGCTTTGAGTGATGGCGATCTAAAAATTGAATTAGAGTGTTCAAAACGAAAAATAGAGGAAATTATTCATAATGAGGTGATTAGTTTTTCTTACCCCTGGGGCATACATGGACAGCGTGAGAAGCAGGCGGTGAAGGATGCAGGGTATTTGTTTGGCATTGCGACAGATGATGGTGGTGTTTATTTCACGGATGATTTGTTTGCGATAACGAGAGTTAATATGAATGCGACACCATTATGGATAAGACTTTTAAGGCGTTTAAAGTGGGAGTTGACTCGTAAGTTATGAATGTATCAATTGCTATCGTAATACTGACTAAGGATGAACCTAGTTTTTTGGATGGAACAATTCGTTCGATTATAGATAGAACAAATTATCCTTATGAGTTGTTTATTGTTGATAATAACTCTAGCCTAGATGAGCAAATAAAATTATTAAATTCATATGAGAAAGAAGAGTTAGCTCATGTGATTTTTAATGACAAAAATCAGTGGATTTTGGGTTTTAATAAAGCTATAAAGATCATTAATACTAGAGTTGATCTATCGTCAAAATACATAGTACTTACTGACGGGGATATTGTTGTACCAAATCCTGTGGACGGAGCATGTTGGTTGACATATCTTAAGCAGAAGATGGATGGCAATGTTACAGTTGGTAAGCTAGGCTTGGCACTTGATACGCAATTTATTAAAAACAATAATCAGTTTGGTGTTACTTATACCAATGAATTGAGATACATGAAAGGCCCTGTTATGGATGATTTGGTGATTGCACCTGTTGATACCACCTTGGCAATTTATCGAAGAGATTTATTTGTGATGGGTGAATTTAAAATGTTGCCTGGCCATGCGTCATTGGTGAAGCCTTATTATTATGTGTGTAGAACTAATGACACGTATTTAGCAGAACATTTGGGTTGGCACAATTATGTCGAGCCAGATATGAACCAGTTGAAGAAAAAAGTGCTTTGCTTTGCAAAATATGCAGGATATGTAGATCCAATTATTTTGGATCAAGTGGGAAACGGAGTTAAATATTTTTACAAGATATTTGGCCGTATATATAAGGCTTATTGGTCTTTTGGCGTTGTTTGGCATTGGATGCGATATATTATGGCCAGATTCCCTAGAAACCTTAATGAAATTCAGTCCAAGCGTAGATAATAATTAAAAATAAAATGAATACTCGACCAAAGATTGCTGTTCTATTAGCCGCTTATAATGGCATGGAATGGATTGAAGAGCAGGCTGAATCAGTTCTCAATCAGCAGGGTATTGATATTGATATTTATATCAGTGTTGATTTGTCAAATGATGGTACGTATAAATGGTGCCAGGGCTTAGTAAAAAATAATTCCCATATTAAGGTATTGCCATACGGAGAGCGATTTGGCGGTGCTGCTAAGAACTTTTTTCGTTTGATACGAGATGTTGACTTTAGCGCTTATGACTATACTGCACTAGCTGATCAGGATGATGTTTGGCTGCCAAATAAGCTGACTCATGCAGTTGAAACTATTAAGAGTAAAAAAGTTTGCGCCTTATCAAGCGATGTTGTGGCATTTTTCCAAGATGGGCGTGAGCTGTTGATTAAAAAGTCTAACCCTCAAAAGAAATTTGATCATTTTTTCGAGTCTGCTGGGCCTGGCTGTACTTATGTGATTGAATCTAAGGCCTTGCAACAATTTAAAAAGTTTTTAATATTAAATTGGGATCACGTTAATAGTGCCATGTTTCATGATTGGGTAATTTATGCATATTTTCGTGAGCATAATTTGGATTGGCACATCGACGCCAAACCTCTAATACGCTATAGAAGGCATGAGTCGAATGTAATTGGCCCAAATTCTGGGTTTGATGCTTATAAAAAGCGATTTTTTATGGTGAAAAGTAATTGGTATAGAAAAGAGGTGGCATCTATACGCATGTTGGTTGATCCAAATGGGCAGTCACATTTAAGGTTGGATCGAATATTTTTAATAAAGAATTTTTGGCAGTTGCGCAGGCGGCCTAAAGATGCTGTTGCGTTGCTATTTATGCTTGTAATTGGTATTTACTAGTGTCAATAGCAATTACTGTGCAAGTGTGGCATAAAGCATTAATTGCCAAATATCTTTAATTTTTCAAATCTATTGTTGCAATAGGTAAAATATATTTATTTATTATTCATTATCTCTTACAAGTGTTTTTAATTACTTTACTACTCTCAATAGTCTTGTCCATCTTGATTGTTGTCTTGGCACACAAAAAGCAGTGGTTTTTAAACCAGCATGATTTGGATGGAGTGCAGAAGTTTCATCACGAGCCCACTCCGCATGTGGGTAGCTTAGCAGTTTTTTTGAGTTTTGTTTTAGGTAGTTTTTTATTGCCAATTGAGGCTCAAAGTGTTTTACAACCTATATTGATAGTTTCTGCACCTGTGTTTATTATTGGCCTGATTGAAGACTTTAGTGCCAAAGTATCTCCTTTGTGGCGATTGCTGTTTATCTTTCTTTCTCTTAGTGTTAGTTTCTTTTATTTGAATGTTGGCGTGTACTCGCTAAGTTTTGATTGGATAGATGCGTTGTTATCTTATCCAATAATTGGTTTATTGTTTACACTTTTGGTGGTAGGTGGTGCAGTTAACGCACTAAATGTGATTGATGGCTATAACGGTTTAATGTCGGGCTATGCAATATTGGTTTCAATTGCAATGGCAGTCGTCGCCCATCAGTTGGGCGATGATTTGATAGTGCAACTAAACTTACTTTTGATTATGTCCCTTCTAGGGTTCTTTTTGCTTAATTTCCCATTTGGAAAATTATTTATGGGTGATGGCGGTGCATATTTTATTGGTTTTATGCTCTCGATGATAGGGCTGGTGTTTGTTGGCAGGCACGATGAGATTTCTAATTGGTTTGTCTTGGGTTTGCTTATGTATCCTATGTATGAGTTGTTGTTTAGTATTTATAGAAAGAGAGTGATTGAGGGTATGCTTGCCAGCCAGCCAGATGGGTTTCACTTGCATATGTTGGTGTATAGGCTTGTTGTTGCAAATAATCCGAAAGCTAGCAAAATAATGAATAACAGCAAAACATCCCCATTCTTTTGGCTGTTATCTTTGGTTAGTATTATTCCAACTGTACTTTGGTATAACGATAAGCTGGCATTAATAGGATGGGCGTGTATGTTTATGGTTGTTTATACAATTATCTATTTTCATATTAGCTCGAGGGTGCGTGCTTAATTCTAACGAAATAATGAAATAAAGGGACACAATACTTAATTACAACATTGCAAATTAGTACTTAAGGTGCTAAAATACAATAATGATAAAAAGGTCATTAGAAAACAGACTCATTGATGCAATTAACAATATGCCTGTTGTTGCACTTCTCGGTCCAAGACAAGTGGGTAAAACCACGCTGGCATTGGAGGTTGCAAAGCTGATTGGTAAAGATAGCCACTACCTTGATCTTGAGCTAGATTCAGATATTGCAAAATTATCCGATGCACAGGCTTATCTTGAACGATTTGAGAATAAGCTTTTAATTATTGATGAAGTGCAAAGGCAGCCAGATCTTTTTCGACTATTGCGCTCTTTGGTTGATGTTAGAAAGAGGGCTGGTGAACGCACAGCGCAGTTCTTGTTGCTGGGTTCGGCGTCACGTGATTTAATTCAACATTCATCAGAAACATTAGCAGGGCGTATTAGGTTTATTGAGCTAACACCATTTTCTGCCAGTGAGCTGAGTATTCAGAATGACTATCAATATGATATGGAGAAACATTGGTTACGTGGCGGGTTTCCAGATAGTTGTTTAGCGATCTCCAATGATCAAAGCTGGTCTTGGAGAGGGGATTTTATTTCATCTTATATAGAGAGAGATATCCCATTAATGGGGCAGCATATTCAGCCAACGACAATGCGTAGGCTTTGGACAATGCTTGCCCACAATAATGGACAACAGGCTAATTATTCTAAGCTGGGTGAGAGTATAGGCGTTAATTATAAAACGATTAAGAGTTATATAGATACGCTGTGTGATTTTTATATGGTTCGACAATTGCAACCTTGGTCTGGAAATAGCAAAAAACGCCTAGTCAAGGCACCAAAAATATATTTGAGAGATAGTGGCATTGCCCATCGTTTTTTAACCATTACAGATTTTGAAAGTTTATTGGGTCATCCTGTTATTGGCGCGAGTTGGGAGGCTTTTGTGATAGAAAATATACTAGGTCAATTGTCAGATAAATGGCAATATAGCTATTACAGAACCTCGGCACAAGCTGAAATAGATTTGGTGTTAGAGGGGCCAAACAAGCAGACTTGGGCGATAGAAATAAAAAGATCTTTATCACCATCTGCCTCCAAAGGTTTTTATTATGGTTGTGACGATATTAACGCTACACATAAATTCATTATCTACCCAGGGGAAGAGAGCTACCCAACAGTAAATAATGTGGAAGTTATCGGATTGATCGGGTTTATAGATCGAATAATTAAAGTGAAAGATGAATAATTAAATTACGAGGACTATCACTAATGATTATGCATAACCCATCCCACCCTGGAGAATTTATTCAACAAGTGTATTTAGATGAGCTTCAAGTGAATGCTAGAACGGTCGCTAAAAAACTAGGTGTTCATTCCTCAACCTTTGGAAGACTGCTAAAAGGTAAGACTAATATTAGTGCAGAGATGGCCCTAAGATTGTCAAAGACACTTGGGCGAACACCTCAAAGCTGGCTTGCTATGCAAGATAATTACAGTCTATACCAAACTTCTCAAAAGATTGACTTCTCAAAAGTTGAATCTATTGAGAAGTGCATATAACTTTAATTGCCACTCATTATTTTGTATTCTGATAACTAGCATTATTGTATTTTTTAATGACCTTTAATTGCACTAAAGTATTATATAGTGTACAATTTACTTATGAAAAAAATTAGAACTTATTCAAAATATAGTTTAGAGGCGGCTTCTTTGCTTGCACAGCAGATAAAGCTTGGTCGTAAGCAGCGTAGGTGGAGTGAGAAGAATTTGGCAGATCGCGCTGGGATTTCTAGAGTCACTTTGCGTAGAATTGAAAATGGTGAAATGAGCTGTGCCATAGGGCTGGTCTTTGAAGTTGCTATGCTGGTAGGGATTAATTTATTTGAGCAGGATGTTATCTCATTTGCCAGACAAATAGAACATGCAAAAGACAAAGTTGCTTTGTTGCCTAAGCGCATTAGGGAAAAAGTGGTAGATGATGACTTTTAACGAGGCTTATGTTTGGATATGGTTACCTAATGAAGTAGAGCCGATTGTTGCAGGAAAGCTTGAGGCTGATGGCAATAATTTACTGTTCAACTATGGTCAATCCTATCTTGCACGGCTTAATAATGGTATGGGAGCTATTCCTATTTATGAGCCAGAACTACCTTTAAAGCCAGGTATCTTGCCTTTATCGGATGGTTTGAGTATGCCAGGCTGTATTCGTGATGGTGCGCCTGATGCCTGGGGGCGTCGGGTAATTATCAATAAAAGATTAGGGTTGAAAGGTGCCAATACAGATACAACACTGCTTAATGAGCTAACTTATTTATTAGAATCTGGCTCTGATCGTATTGGTGCGCTTGATTTTCAGCGTTCTGCTTCTGAATATGTGCCTCGTGGTGCGAGTAATATTACGCTTGAAGAATTAATGAACTCCGCTGAGCGTGTTGAAAAAGGTATTGCACTGACGCCTGAGCTTGATATGGCTTTGTATCATGGTAGCGCTATTGGTGGCGCAAGGCCAAAGGCATTGGTTGAAAGTGGTGATAGAAAATATATTGCTAAATTTTCTTCAACGACGGATATATATAGCGTTGTCAAGGCTGAGTTTATTGCAATGAGACTAGCGAAGCTTGCAGGGCTTAATGTCGCCACAGTTAAACTAGAAACCGTTTTAAATAAAGATGTGCTGCTGATTGAACGATTTGATCGAAAGCGCACTAAACAAGGATGGACTCGACAATCGATAGTATCAGCTTTAACACTTTTTGGACTAGATGATATGATGGCGCGCTATGCAAGTTATGAAACATTGGCTGAGATCATTCGTTACCGCTTTACTGATCCAAAAAAGACCTTAAAGGAGCTGTTTGCTCGCCTTACTTTTAATATTTTGTGTGGCAATACAGATGATCATGCTCGTAATCATGCAGCTTTTTGGGATGGCCAAGCGTTAAGCCTAACGCCGGCTTATGATATTTGCCCACAGAGTCGCTCTGGCAATGAAGCCTCACAAGCAATGATGATATCAGGCAATAATAATCTATCTCAGTTGAAGAATTGTATTAAGGCTGCATCTGTTTTTTTACTGTCTCAGCAAGAGGCGGATTTTATTATTGAGCGGCAACACCAAGTAATACGGATGAATTGGGATGCGGTTTGCGATGAAGCAGGGCTTAGTTTAGTTGACAAGAAACTGTTTTGGAAAAGACAATTTCTGAATCCATATGCTTTTAATAATTAATTAAGGGGATACAATACTTAATTATTTTAAAGTCAAAAAAAGTCTGAAAACTCAGGCTAAATAATTAAGTATTGTGTCCCTTTATATAAAAGAGTAAATTATGAAAATATTAGTAACAGGTGGCGCGGGTTATATTGGCTCTCATACATGCATTGAGCTAATCAAAGCAGGTTATGAGGTTGTCGTGGTTGATAACCTGTGTAACTCTTCATTAGAGTCTTTAAAGCGTGTAGAGAGTTTGGTTGGTTGTAATATTCCTTTTTATAAGGTAGATGTGCGTGATAAGGCTGCACTGACTCAAGTTTTTGAGCAGTATTCAATTGATGGAGTGATTCATTTTGCAGGCTTGAAGGCCGTAGGTGAATCGGTTGAAAAACCTATTGAATATTACGATACCAATGTGGGCGGTACTTTTATTCTGGCTGATGTAATGCGTGAGTTTAATTGTAAGATGTTTGTATTTAGCTCTTCTGCTACGGTATATGGCGACCCGCATACTGTACCTATCAAGGAAGATTTTCCATTATCAGTTACCAATCCCTATGGCCGTTCAAAGCTAATGATTGAAGAATTTTTACAAGATGTATTTGTTGCAGATGATAGTTGGCATATAACGCTACTGAGATACTTTAACCCTATGGGTGCGCATAAAAGTGGATTAATTGGCGAGGATCCAAACGATATTCCTAATAATCTAATACCGTATATCTCGCAAGTGGCTGTCGGCAAACTAGAAAGGCTGAGTGTGTTTGGTGGTGATTACAATACCCCTGATGGCACAGGCGTGCGTGATTATATTCATGTGGTAGATTTAGCCAAAGGACATGTTAA
>Ga0233443_1000801_pt1 | contig 31743 bp, 30 predicted proteins | sample SI_123_September_2_FD_182784 | JGI IMG/M metagenome (GOLD analysis project Ga0233443, IMG submission 182784) | Seawater microbial communities from Saanich Inlet, British Columbia, Canada - SI_123_September2016_200_MG | ecosystem: Environmental > Aquatic > Marine > Inlet | place: Canada: British...
CTGCTTGGCTCAGTATTTGCATGATTTGTGAATCTGATTTACGTGTTGTTTTCATTTGAATCTCCTTATGTTTTTATTATAAGAAAATTCTACTTTTACTGAGTGTTAATTTTTGGGAGGATTACAATAGATTTTAACAATCTTTAAATCTAATTTTATAGCCATATGATAATAAACTTGGTAAGTTGATGGATGAACTTTTTCACTTTTTATATCAATTAAATATGACTCCTTCCCGAAAATCTCTTTAGCATAAAACAAGGATGTCGAGCCAACTGAATATACAGCAGAAATATTTTTATTGCACAACTCTACATCTGACAAAAAATTACCTGCTAATGGGTAAATAGAACAATTTAGATTAGCTTTCTTAAAACTCCAAGAATCTTTTGCCAATCTTGGATGTGGCTTATACCAAATATTTTTACGATTAACTTTATGTGCTACGATAATATGATCAATAATTGAATTATATATTTCCACCTCTCTTAAGATGGACATATCAAACCGCTTATCCAACATCAACGTACCAATAATTAAAACATTAATGTTTTTATCTTGATCGGCATATTCATAGAGTTTTTGAACATTTTTTAAAAAAAAATCTCCAATAATAACTCTATTAACAACTCTCATATTTGAAAACTTTTGCTCAAACTTTATTTTTTTACTATAGAACAAATCTATGGAGTCTCTAATTTTTCTTGTCGCCATTGCACACGCAATAACCTTGAAAAAATTAAGTAGCGTATTTTTTAAAGACAGAAATATCTCATACTTATTGAGAGTTGCGTACTTCCAACTTACAGGGATATAATCGGCCAACCCATCTTCTATGCCATAAAATTTATCAACTTTACCGCATGATTTAAGAAAAATTAGATCATTCTTACTGTATTTGGATCGACAAAAAACACAATCAACTCTTCCAATGTTTTGATCAATATATTCCTTTATATATTTATACTTATATTTTTTATCCAGAATAAGATCGAAACACTTACTGCCAAAATTAAACCGTTTTTGCTCGTTTAAGTTAATAGGTTTTGAAAATAGTGAATATTGAGAAAGATCGAAAACTTCTAAAAAGTTCAGTTTATATGCAATATCTCGAATAAGATTTATCGCGTCAATGGTTAATTCATGATGATTAATTACAATGTAGGTATTGCATTCTGAAATTTTATATAAATAATCTATAGCTGATTTAGCGTTTACAACCTGTAATGGTGAAGAACACAAAACAACAATATTTCTTTTAACTTTCATTAAATTGTTAATTTAATTACTGACAAATGGATTGATAATAATCTATTATTATTTGATTGGCTTTCTTATTGCTAAAAAAAACTTTACGCTTTTCAAACCTATCTTTAAATTTAGCTATAGAAAAATATTCATCAGTAATTGAACTATGAATAACAAAAAATAATTTTAATACTTTATCTATATCCTGCTCACTTTTAATATATTTGGCCACGTGTTTTAAATCATTTAAAGTATTAATCCTTAAAAAAGGCCCATTTTCATTTGAAAGAACAAAATTATCACTCCCTAAGATGATAAGTTTTTTAAAATATAGTAAAGCATCAGAGAAGGAATGGCTTGCTCCAGTAATAATCGTGTTTGCATTGGCAATCAAATCATAAGAGTCGTATGAATTGTCAATAAATTTCACAGTATCAATGTTCGCTCTTTTTAATATTTTTAATATTTTTTTGTTTCCATGCGGATGAGATTTGACAACCAAGTCAAATCCATCAGGAATGCTTTTAGCAACCCTATTAACTACATCTGACATTTTCCAATCTGGCGAGATGTAATATGATCGGTAATTATTATCTTTTGAAGTCATCCATAAGATGTAAGGTCTTTTATAAATTTTACTATATTTATAAATTGGCGTATTACCCTTATATAAATGCTTATAAAGCACTTCTCTATGAAAGCTTCGATAATCTTCAATAAATTTCCCAATTACACTTCTCTTTTGTTTATCTAATTCAATCTTCCTATATTTTTCAAAAAGATCACACTCATATCTCTTTAAATTATTAAAAATCTTAACATTATTTAATACAAATGAAGCATGAATAAAGCCAAAATCTACACTATTTGTTTGGCATAATTTTTCAAGAATAATTACCGATGGGGTGTATGTAAAGTTTCTTGGCTCCATAACCATTGTATGTGTTATCTGATTTTTTCTCAGAATAAATTCCCATTCTGAGAAAATTTTTACTAAATAAGAATTTCTATTACTTGAAAAAAAATACTTTATTAGCCATTTGATCGATCCATTATGACCCTTAAAAAACGGATGATTAGTTAAATTTTTTACAGACTGGTGCTTATTGCAAAAAGTCAAAAATTCACTTTTTGCTTGATTGTGAATTTTACAGAGCTTGGAGTTTTTAATAACAACATTAACCTTGAATTGCAAAAAAGACTCCGCATCGCCCCTGCTATCAAAAATAAAATATACATTATCAAAAATAGATAGTAACTGTTTATGCAATAAAATCCAGTCACTAGTATTTTGTTTTCTTACATTGGAAAAATAGACTGCTAAATTTCTCATTCTTTCAAGTTATTATTAATGCGAAACTTAATAAGTTTTAATAAAAACAACTATAAGCCAGCTCTTTGCACTGCATATTCTTCCTCTGGAACAACCCCTTCCAGTGGGTTTTTAGTAAGAAAACGAATAGCCTCCTCTGTTGCTTCTATCTCCATTTTTGTGCGACAATCTACAGACATGGAGCCCATATGGGCAGTTAATATACACCTCTTAATATTTTTTAATTCTCCGTTATACGGCTCCATATCAAACACATCAACTGCCGCGCCACCAAGGTGTCCTGACTGCATCACCTTGTATAGATCTCTTTCATTAATTATTCCACCCCTTGCCGTATTAATAATAACTGCATCCTTTTTCATGTTAAACAACTGTTCTTTTCTTAACATATTTTTAGTATCTACAGTCAACGGGGTGTGAATAGTCACTATATCTGAATATTTATATATTGTCTCTTTGTCCACCCATTCAATATCATATTGTTTCTCTAGGTCTATATTTGGCATCACATCATTAACCAATATCTTTGGAGTACCAAATCCTTGAAGATGTCGCAATACCCCGGCCCCAATACGACCCATACCAATAATACCAATAGTAACTTCTGACAACCTTTTACCAAAAAAACGGTGCCATTTTCCATTATGCATTTCCATATTAGAAAGCTGAACTGAACGCAGCAAAGATAACATTAATCCAATGGTTAATTCGGCAACTGCTGGTGCAGGGGCATCAGGAGTATACGACACAACGATACCTCTGTCTCTAGCTGCTAATAAATCCACACTGTCTAAGCCTATACCAACACGGGAGATCATCCTTAGATTTTTTGCTTTATCCATAACCTTGGCGGTAATTTGTTCAGTACCAGCTATAATCACATCAAAATCAGCAACCATATTTAACAGCTCATCTTCTGTTAACTTCTTATTAAGTGGATTAATAGAATATTCAATCCCTTTTCCCTTCAAGAGGTTAAGTGGTGCTCTATTTTTATCCCCAAATGGGACTGTTGTTATTAAAATCTTCATAATTTAGTATTATAGAATATGTAAAAAAAATTGAAATAACTCATTAACATAACTTAAATACTAGACTTATACATGTTGTAAGCATCGTTCAATTTAAGTTGTTCATCTTTTGAGATCGTAAGACCTGGCACCCGAGTCTGATTATTATGTATTATATTTTCCAATCTCATCAACTCCTTATATCCAGCAAATCCTGTTTTAATAATTTCTTTCGCCAAAACCCATTCTCTCTCAATAATCTCAAGTGATGTTTTGAAATCAGAATTTGTCAATGAAATATAAAATTCTTGATCAGACTTAGAGTCAAACCATGACCAACATGTATGTCTCGCAGTAGCGCCCCACTCGGCAGACCAAAACTGCATTGTTTTGCCAAACCCATCAAAACATAAATGAGAGCTGGAATATCTTTTGTATAAGTTTCGCAACGAACAAGGGTCAGGTGAGTGGGCTTTAAGGCCTTTAACAGAGTCTAACTGCATTATTAAATCTAAATACTCAATCGGCAGTCCTAGATTATTTGACAACGGTTTATCATGAAATATTAGAGGGAGATCCAAATTTTGAGAAAACTTTTCCATATACTCAACATAGTAACTCCCATGTTTCTCACCACTGAATCCAGATTTAGCGTAATGGCTACTAATAAATTTTCCCGATAAAACTGGTTCTGTCGGTAAAACCACAATTGCACTTGCGCCATGATCAGACATCTTTTTAGCTTCTTCTATTTGGCTTTTTATTGAACCAGAGCCTAGTGGTTGGGATAAAACGAATACACCATTCATTTCAGTGTATTTACTAATGATTTTAGATATTTCTAGGCGTTCATCAACACTCATATATTTAAATTCAGATGCAGACTTTGCCAAATAGAAAACCCTATCTCCATCAGAGATTTTTTTTTCCATAAACTTCTTATAAGAATCAAGATTTAATGACAAGTCATGGTTGTATATTCCAGGAACTGGCACGATATTACCTTTAATATTAGCTATATTCATATTTTATTAACTTCCCAATGATGCGATTACTATTCTTTTAGGACCTTTTAACCAATCAATTGTCCATGTGTCTTCTATTTTAATTCCGTGTCTTTGTAAAAATAATTTGATGGTATTTTCATTAAAGTACCAAAGATGAGCCCGACCATTAACCTGTGGATGGCCCCAGTCCCAGTCCCATTCAGGAAAGAATAAAAGTATTACTCCATCCTTAGCTAAATTTTTTTTAATACTTGCAATCATCAGATCAGGGGCATGTAGATGTTCGATTAAAGCAAACAAAGATATAACATCATATTTAACTATCAAATCGAGCAATTCAACCTTTTCGTTGTAAACACTTAAACCTTTAGATAGGCACAATTTATGCGCATCTTTATTTAGCTCAACACCTTCCACTTTCCATCCATACCTTGAGGCTAATGACATAAAATTGCCCACACTGCAACCTATATCTAACAAAGTGTTTCTATTATTCTGATATTCCTTCATTTTTTCTAATATTGGAATATACTTAACTTCGGCTTCTTCTACTTGTTCTTGCTGCTGTAGTTGTACTAAAGTGGACATTAAATCAGAGGATACATAGAATGCATCTGAGACTGGTTCTTTTAATCGTGGATTCACATATACCAAGCCACAATTATCGCATTTCACGAAATTAAACCCGTCTTTCATTCGTTTGTTAGTATGGCTCTTAGAAAGGCATGTTGCACAAAATGACTCTTCAAGTAATTCTTCCCTTACTTGCCCTGTAGTTTCATCAATCAACTCATCGTTAATTTTTAACTTTATTTCATATAATTTTTTTCTTAGTTCTGTTTCCATACATTTATCCTTTTAAAAATTAAGGGTCAAGATAACTTTAGAGGCTCTTTTCTAAAAATTCCAAGCAAAACTCTGTAAATACTTAGCTTGCGATTATTGAATCTAAATTCACATTCTTTTAGGTGTAAATTAAACATCTTTTTATCCATTCCTTTAAACTTTACCAGTCTAGTTTTGGCGTAACCCTAGAATGATTCTATGCCATTAATATGGGAATTATCCCTAGCAAACTCATTCTTGCTATGATGCACTCTAAAGTTATCTAGACCCAAAATTAATTATACAAAGACTCCAAATATCTTACAATTGCTTCTGCATGAATAAAATCAAAGTTACTATCTATATCAACTGATTCAAGTTCATCCATAATTACATAACCAGGTTTACTTCCTAATTGCCAACCCCCACACTTATAAGTTTCAATTAATGATTTAGGTCTTAAATAAATAGCTCCATTAGTAAAAAAAGCAGGTTCACGTTTTTGACGTGGAAAAGTAACTGCATCTTCCGGCACATCTACAAAACTTTCAACTACGCCACTAGGAAGTAGCCTTTTAGCAGTATAAGGATGTCCTTGGGTCATTTCTGAAACAGTAATAATTGAAGTAAAATCTGAATCAATTAACTTATTAATTACATTTTCAATGGTTTTAGATTTTATTAGTGGTGCAGTGGGCTGTAAAGACAGGACAGCATCATAATGCTTACCTATACTTGTAAAATATTCTATTGCATGTTTAGCGACCATTATTAAAGTAGAGTTAGAATCAGATATTTTTTTTGGCCGCAAAAAAGGCACATCTGCACCATAATGCCTCGCTATACTAGAAATTTCTTTATCATCTGTAGAAACAATAACATCTAAATTATATTTAGTACCTAATGCAGCTTTTATTGCATATGCAATTAAAGGTTTTCCATTTAAATCTTTTATGTTTTTTCTTGGTACGCCTACAGATCCACCTCTTGCGGGTATAACAATCAAAATATTAGGATTCTTTCTATTTTTTCCTTTCATACAAGTTCTCTAATGATCAAGATTTCTGCATTGCTTCTCGTGTAACTATCTCATCATTTGCTTGATAATTAGCATAATTAAAAGCTATAACTGCCTGTTCTAAATTCATCATAAGACCTCCCATAGCCGACACCCCTCTTTCACATGCTAATTTTTGAAAAACAGTTATTTCAGGCTGATAAATGATATCAAATACTACTGTTGACTTTTTCAATTGTTGAATTTGCTCAATAGACAAAGGCGTTAGTTTTATTTGTTTCTCAAAACCAATAGTTGTGCAGTTTATAATTAAATCAACGTCTGTTAAATGCTGGCCAATCTCTTCCCAATCAATCCATCTTACACCCAATACTTTCGAAAAAATAATTCCATGATTCCTCCTACCCACTATCGAAACCGCTCCCGTCTTACCAACACCGGCTGAAAAGTAAGCAGCTACAGCTTTAGCAGCACCCCCAGTACCAAGTACTAATACTGTTTTCCCTGCAACACTCCCATATTTAGATTCATAAGAGCGCAGTGCCGCCTCTCCATCGGTATTTGTACCCTTCAACTTACCCTTTTTATCCCTAAAAAGACAATTAACCGCGCCAATATTTCTAGCTTCAGTTGTGATGTTTCCATTCAGCCATTTAGCTACTACTACCTTATAAGGGACTGCAATTGCGCCTCCTATAAAATTAACATCTTGATTCAGATCATTAAGTAAATCCAAGATATTATCATTCGTAACATCAAGAGGTAACATACTACATTTCAGACCATACTCATTAAACGCAGCATTCCATAGTTTAGGTGAGCGCGCTCCATTAGATGGATTCTTACCTATAATTGCTGCGTATTTATCTAAACCACCAATTGTAATCTGATTTTCAATTAATGAAATATCCATGTTTTCCTAACCCAAGATGTATCTATTATAACTAGCTTTTGCTACCGCATCCATGCTGCCCATTAGCTCATTAAAATCAGTATAATTAATCGGTTGCAATGGATCAACAGCCGCATTATCAGGATCTGGATGAACTTCAAGCATTATTCCATCTACACCAGAAGCAATACTAGCCAATGCCATTGGTTTTACCCATGGCCTCCAAAATGTTGCGTGTGATGGATCAGATACAATAGGTAAATGGGTTAATTCTTGTGCTGCAGGTATAACTTGCAAATCCAATAAAAATCTTGACGTAGATCTATGTGTATGTGGCACACTAACACCGCGCTCACAGAGAATAACTTTTTCATTACCCTCAACTAAAATATACTCAGCCGCACCAAGCCAATCTCTTAAAGATGCTCCATAACCTCGTTTTAACATTATTGGCTTACCGGTCTTTGCACATGCTGTTAATAATGGATAGTTTTGCATATTTCTAGTGCCAATTTGTAAAATATCAGCTGCCTCAGCTATAAGTGGAACAAAACCCTCTTCCATAACTTCTGTGATTATAGGAATTCCTGCTTTTTCCTTAGCACTAACAAGCCACTCAATGCCTTGCTCACGGGTCTCATTATATTTTTCACTTCTATAAGGAAAACTCAAAGGTTTAAAGGCACCTCCACGAAGAAAATGCGCGCCAGATTTTTTAATATTGATTGCCACATCTTCAATTAATTCTTTTGATTCAACCATATTTGGACCTGCAAATACAGGTATAAGATCACCACCAAACTCTACACCCGCCACTTTAAATCTGCTCTTATGAGTGTCATTTTTCTTTGCCACTAAAGGAAACTTTGTTTCCATGTCTTCATGACTAACATCCTTACCAGGAAATTTATTTTCAATTTTCATTCTGATTCCTTAATTATTTACCAAGCCTATTAGACACAGGATTGTCAGTCAATTTTACCCAGCATTGTTCCTCATCACTCCTATAAAGTGCGTGCACCACTCTTGCAGTATTTATGGCATCTTTTGCAGACACAAGTGTATCTATTTTATTATTCTGAAGAGTGTCAATAATACCCTGTAGTAATGGGCCATGACTAATACCATATCCAGTTTCTACTTCTTGTGAATATTGTCCTGGTATTGTCTTGTCTTCGACAATAGGTTCTACAAATTCCCAAGTTTCAATTTTATTGAGTGCAATACCGCCCACTAAAACCATTCCTTTTTCTCCAACAACGGATAATGATGCTTCAAAATCTTCTGGACGTGCAGCAGTGGTTGCCTCGATTGTTCCAAGAGCACCATTTTCAAACTTCATTATTGCAACTAAAGTATCCTCCGCCTCTAAATCATTTAAACGATTAGTTATGGTTGCGTTAATTGACTCAATAGGGCCTAATAGCCAATTGATAGCATCAACATGATGAATTGCCTGTTGATTAATCACGCCACCATCTTGCGCCCACGTTCCATGCCATCCATCCTCATAGTAATCCTGGTATCTACACCATCTAAGTCGGATAGTGGCTGTAATTATTTTTCCAAATCGATTATCTTTTAAAGCTTTCTCTAATGCCATAATAGCTGGGTTAAGCCTATTTTGAAATGCTGTTCCATACATAAGGCTTTTTGTAGAAGCTATTTTTTTAAGCTCTTCCGCCTGTACAGGAAGCATTGTGATAGGCTTTTCACATAGAACATTACAGCCGTAGTCAAAAGCTATTTTGGTGTGTTGGTAATGAAGACCTGAGGGAGTCAGTATTAACACTAAATCTGGCCTTTCAGTTTCCAACATTAACTCAAAACTTGTATATGACTTAGTATTAAAATGTCGCGCAAAATATTCAGAACGATCACTTAAGATATCATAAAAACCTACCATTTCCCAGTTTGAAACTACTCCAGAATCTAGAATCTTTTTATAATGCTGGGCAACGCGACCGCAACCAATCGCAACCAATCGAATGTTATTACTCATTTTTTTTCAGTAGTTAATTATTGTTCCAGATTTGAAATATACTGCTAGCCAGCCTATCACTGGTCTTATCTCGGATAGAAATTGATGAAATAGGATTTAAAATCTCATATAGACCAACTTTATGATTGAATACACTATTATCTCTAATTAATTCTGGATAAGTAACACAACATAATCCCGGCATACTTATAAATAAATCCGACTTTTTTAAGGATTTAGGCATTAATGCATCATCATTTAATTTCAACTTATTATCACTTTTTGATTGAGACCATAGTCCCCTCACCTCTCTTGTGGCAGCAACGACAGTGTCATATCCCTTGTATACAAGTAATTCAATCATACTATCAATTGCATGCTTATCTCTAAATGGATAAATTTCCTCTAACAAGACAATTATATCAAAATGCATGCCTTGTTCTTCAAGGCCATTAACTGAATATTTAAGGACATCAAACACATTAATATATTCTTCAGATAGTTTCTCAGGTCTTGAAAATATGACATCAACGCCCAAACCTCTGGCAAATATTTCTACTTCACTACTATCTGTGGAAACCACTAGTTTGTCAATGTATTTAGACTCCTTTGCAGACGTAATTGTATGTTCAAGCAAAGGTTCTCCGCAAATTTCTCGAGTCTCTCCTCTTAATGGAATAACTGCCACAATATTGAGATCTATGGGATGTGTATGAATGTCGTTGAAGCTCATACTGCTCATTGACTCTAGAATTTTTACAGTATTTCTAGCCCTTACAGGATCTGAACCTTGATGTATCCCATGCCAATGATAAACACTAGCATTCGGCTCGTAAATAATCTTATAACCATCTGCAACAACCTTCTCACCCCAAAGTCTGTCTTCTATATTCGTGGCATTCTCATCAAAAGGAAATTTTTTCCAAATATCTTTCCTGAAAGCACTATTGGCATTATGAAAAAAGGAATCTTTGATTTGAATTTTTTTATCAAGACCGAATGTTATTAATAAATCTCTCTTGTCTATGTCGCTTGTAAAAGACAATGACTCTTGCCTTCCATAAACTCCCGCAACATCCTTTAAATTTAAATCTGCAACAAGATTTTTTAACCAGTCGTTACTAGTCGGAATGCAATGTCCGGACAAACATACAATATACTTGCCACTTGATTTTTGAATTCCATCATTAATAGCTTTTCCAGGGAAAAAATCCTCAATTGTCACTAACTTTATAGGGAATTTTTTTGCCTTTTCAACAGTTCTATCAGTAGAATTATTGTCTACTAAGATAACTTCAAAGTTTGTATACGTTTGAGAGTACACAGATCGCAAACATGAAGAAATCCACCGTTCTTCATTTTTTGTTCTAATAATAATAGACGCTAAAATCATAAGCTTTGATTAAAAATTCCCCTTAAATCAATGTCATTGTTCTCCTTAAGGATATTCAATGCATTCACTGGTTGCTTATATTTACCTAGAAAAACCTTTTTCATAAACAAAACCAAATCCTTTTTATTGTCGACAGATTCAAGCCCTATCTTTTTATAGGATGAACCAGACGGTTCTATTTTATAGAATAATTCTGCCTCCTTGTAAAATTCTACTGATGGTACGCCAAAAGAGACTGAAGACAATATTGCCGATGTCCAAAAAGATACTGAAAGATAAGCATGTAGTGATAAAACAGAAGAGTCTTTATATGAGATTTCATATCGAACATTTAATTTTGAAAGCAATTTATGAATTAAATCTTGTTTTTCTCTTGGGTGTGGCTTAATGACAACAAGCACCTCTCTTCCAAAACATTCATAAATAGCTAAACAAGTTTCGGTTAAAAGCTCATAGTATATATTTTCATCCATGTAATAAGGATTGATTGGTCGTGTGTACACTAAAATAAACCTTTCTTTAAAAGGGTTTTCTCCAAAATATGTTTTTATAAATTTATTCCATTCTGGATAAAACTTAGGATACCCAATTATTGATTGCTTAACATATCCAGAGTTTAAATATGTAAGTGCACTATGTTTATGGAAGTTTAAGAAGTGTGAATATTTTGTGCAAAATCTTATTTTTTTTACATTTGTATCTAAATTACAGGCATGACCATGCACATAAGTAAAAATTTTCTTCCGCAAGATTTTAGAAAATATATATATTGCTCTAACAGTTTTAACTTGGCAGCTGTGCTCATGAAAAACTACATTTGAATTCCGCAAAATTGAAAACAATTTAATTAGAGTAACAGGGTTAATAATATTAGCTTTAAACTTAAATACAATATTTTTAATTTCTCTCCCCGAGCTCTCTTTATAATCAAATTTATTAGGCATTCTAAGAAAGGACGCCTGCACACCCAATAGTTTAAAGGCACGCTCAAAGTAAATTTCACTTTTAAATTTATCGAATAACCCCTCCACAAGAAATATAATTCTAAAATCATATTTCTCGCCATGCGATCTTAGTCGACAAATAATAGGTAAAACAACATCAAGCTCACCAAGGCTATGCGTGATAAAAAAAACAAACTTTTTTTTATCTACCATTAAACACGCTCTTACAATGCCTTCACGGTGCAATTTTCCACTTTAAATATATTGTCTACATGATCTTGCATAACCAGATCGTGTGAAATAATAAACACTATAGCCTCTTCTTTTATTCTGTTTAATAATCTTATAAAAGATAAGGTGGACTCGTGATCAAGGCCAGATGTTGGCTCATCAAAAATAAGTAAACTCGGTTTAGACAGCAATGCTCTTGCAATAAGGACCCTCTGTCGTTGCCCGCCGGACAAAAGCCTCCCATCTTCACCAAGATTCGAATCCAAACCATTTGGAAGAGAATTAAACAAATCCATCAAATTAGCTAAGCTCAATGCATGCATAATGTCTGAATCAGAAAAATCTGTTCTACCTAATGCTACATTGTTTCTAAGAGAGTCTTTAAATAAGAGCACCTCTTGAGGAACAAAGCCAATATTCTGCCTATATGATTTTAGATTTATGCTACTTAAATCTAGTGTATTAACAAATATATTACCTGTATCAGGCTTAATTAACCCGATAATTAAATCAATAAATGTTGTTTTTCCTGATCCAGATTTTCCAATAATTAAATTAATAGATGGCTTATCAAAAGTAATGCTAATATGCTCAAGCACTTTAATGCTTGAATAAGAATAAGTAACATTATCAAACCTAATATGCTCAATTGATTGAATTGAATTTTCTGAATCAATTTCCTTATTTTTTTCCATTTTCAGTATTGACCCTTCAAAAGAGATATAAAAAGGAAGTGATTTTAAAAAACTCTGATAGCTGTTCTGCGCGTAACCAATTGATTTTATAATTCTTTCAAATAAAATCACCAATGGAACTAGAGATGCATAATAAAGCTCTTGCGCCGGAATTAAAACGAAAGACAATATTGCAATCAACATTACTGTTATTGGGATTCGATAATGACTTGTGATAGCAAATGTTACAGCCAATAAATAAGTATTTTTTTCTAATTTTTGCATTAAATTCGTAAGAATATCGGAAAAATGCCCTATGGACATAGCTTTAATTGATTTAATATTGTCAAATGAAGTTAGCGTTGAGCTTGTGGCGCTCTTTAATAATACCCTTTGCCTTTCTCCTAATTTTTTAGATCTTGTTAATAGTGGAATAAACATAATAATGACTAATAACGCACTAGATAACATAACGAAGGTTATGTTATCTGAAATGGTTAATGAAAATATTATTAGAGAAAGCGCCTGAATTGTGTTTGACAGAGTCTCTATAACCTTCTTGTAGCCAGAAGAAATCTTTGTAGCCTCTGTGATAATATGGTTTACAGCATCAGAGGATCCGTGTTTGCTAAAATATGACCACGATGTACTCATTAAGCTTTTTATTACCTTGACCCTTAACTGTCTAACTATTAACGCTGAAGCTTTTGAAGAAAAAATATCAATATAAAAAGCTATTGTTGAAAATAATGTTAAAGATATAAGCATAAACATAATAGCCACGACAATATTACTTTCAATTGACAAATATTTCAAAACAGAATCGTACATAAATACTATTTTTTCAAGTACCCCTCCATCTAGTTCAAAATTTTTATCCAATTCTCTTAGTACAGGAATAATTGATACTGCTGTCAGCATTTGCGTAAGTGCAGACATGAATGAAAACAGTAAGAGTAAGATGGAGTTATTTATCGATAGTTTAATAAAACTAGGAAAATATCTAATATTGAGCTTCATTTTTTTTAAAGAGAGGGTAATAATTTCTAGTTTAGTAGAAAGTTATTAAGAATTAATTTATGCGCATACGATAAGTTATTACTAGGACCATCATGGATTATCCCTGTATATTTAATATTGCCTTTTTCAAGCTCATTAGAGTTTAACGTGGCAATATTGTTAATATTTTCAGGCTCTATATTTAGAAATTTACAAACTTTTGACATTGAAGATGTTGTATCAAATACTAAATCTTCAAAATCTACAACAAAGACTCTTGGGTCATTATTATTTAAAATATATGACTGCAATTTATTTATTTTTTGAGCATAAGGTCTTGAAAAAAGCACTTTGGAGTATGTGTTAAATATATACAAAAAGTCTTTATTTTTTACAATCTTTTTATAATTGTTATCATCATATTTTTTTCTTAACACTCTTTTAGTATTAGTATAAATCATTGAAACTGGATCTCTATTAACCAACAATATTTTAGAATTATCTATACTATTCAAAATATTAAGCATTACCTCAATACCATTTGCCGAAGACTGGGAGAAATACTTACTTTTTGATGAATTGTTCTTGTTTGACCACTCAGACAGAAACTCTGACACAAATATATTGAAAATATTGTTAATTGTATAATTAAAACCTTCTTTTGAAAGTATATTGTTAATAAATTTCTTTATAAATAAATCATAGGAAAATTCAAAATTCACAAACACCTCTCTTTCTTGAGAGGGGGCGCTGTATATCTTTTTAGAAATTGATGCATCAATTATTTTGCTAATAGTTGGAAATAAAAAACCCACAATTTCTCCTATTGCGATAGGGTGATTATTTATGGTGATCAAAGACTCTTTCATGCCTTTACATATGCGATTATAGTTATATGGTCGATCAGATAACAACCTACTGGAAAATTCAGGCGAAATAAGTCCGTATCCAAAGGCTTGGAATGGCGAGGTCACTACCTCTGAATGGCCATCAAGTAACGTTCTAAGAAGTCCTTTTCCACTACCCGGTATGCCACAAATAAAAATATTATCCATAAAGCTAATACTCTATTATTTTCTGAACATCATCAACATCTGCATTACTCAATATTTCTGCAATTTGTAACCCTGCTGTCCCTGAGCCATAAATATTCTCACTTTCATATTTTTTATGTTTGAGTTGTTTTGCTATAGAGTTAATAATATCTTTCTTATTTGGTTGCACGTCAATCACATTTTTTCCTTTTAATCTACGATTTTGCCTACTTCCAATATTAACAACAGGTGTACCAAGAAATGCACCCTCTCTAATACCGCTTGAAGAATTTCCTATTAGACAGTCAGTCATTGTCATTAGTCTCAAATATGTATCAAATGGTAAATTAGTAAACATATGAAGCCATTCTGTTTTATTTTTTTCTCGGAATGTTCTGATACCTTTTGATATCTCATTAGATCCAGCATCTGAATTAGGCCACAGCATAATTGTAGGCATCTTTAACTCACTCAATGCATACAAAACCTCTTTCACTGCATCAAGGTTAGATCCATATTCTGTTGTTACTGGATGGTAAGAAACTAACAAAAAAGATTTTTTGGAAATGTTGAAAATACCACCAATACCCTTATTCTTTGTAAAAAAATCTTTATAGTTAAATTCTGTTCTATGGAATGATAGCAACTTTTCATTAACTAAATCCATTCTAGGGCAGCCAACATTAAATACCATTTCTGGGTTTTCGCCCATTTTAATAATTCTATGTTTGGCGTCATTATTAGCAGGAAAATGAATATGTGAAAATTTCGTAATTGCATGACGTATACTCTCGTCAATAGTCCCTGAAACTTCACCGCCCATTGTATGGGCGACAACTATATTCATATACGCGGCAGTTATAACAGGTGCCATTACATCAAACCTATCACCAACCACAAGCACAATATCTGGGTTTAGATTTTCAAAAATCATTGACAAATCAATAATTCCAACACCTGTACTTTTTGCCATTGTAGATGGTGTTTCACCCTCGATAATCATATGAAACTTGGAGTTAACTGGAATACCATCTTGCTGCATTAACTCAGTCACATTTCCATATCGGTCTAGTAATGCAGAACCTCCAACAACAGTTTGTAACTCTAGCTTTGGATGCTGCATAATAGCTTTCATAATTGCTCTTGTACTAGAGTAATTTGCACGACTACCTGTAAATACTAACACTTTTTTCATTTTTTACTCTCTATTTTCTGGCTAAGAAGCATCTCACATATTTTCAATTCAAATGCTGTATCTACATCAACTGATTCCTCCTGACTCATAAGATATGGAATTATTTTTTTTCCATATATACTATTCTGCTCAAGCAAAGTTTTTGTTCTAAAAGCATAAATAGCAGCCCCATTTCGTGCGACAAATTCCTTCTTTAATTGCCTGATATTTTTAACTTCATTTTGAGCCTTCCAAGGTATTAAATACCCATCTTTCTCACACATAATAGAATCTACAGAATAGTTATGTGGGACTTTAACAACACTTACCACTGAATCTGCTTCACTATCATTTATTAACAACTGGATCGCCTCATCAATATGCCTAGAGGTCCTCAATGGAGATGTAGGCTGTAGTAGTACGACAATATCAGGATTGTAATAATTATTCTCTAAGACCCATTTTAATGCATGCTTTACTACAAATAAAGAAGGTGTATCATCTTCTGCTAGATATTTTGGACGTATAAAAGGGGTTTTAATATTTAATTCTTGAGCTTTTTTGATAATATTCTCATCATCGGAACTCAGAATACACTTGCCAATTAAGGAGGACTCATGTGCAGATTTAGCGGTCCAATATAACAATGGCTTACCTGCGCAATTCACAATATTTTTCCCTTTTATTCCTTTTGAACCTCCTCGTGCTGGAATAATGGCAAGTATAGTATGTTGATTCACTTTATAGAAAATCCTTTGATATCTTTCACTTGTATTTGGCAGTCTTTATTAATATCACTAAGAGCTGTCCTTCCTATAATTTCTTTATAAAACTTTGCCGGTATTCCTGTACCAGGTTTTTTTACAGAAACCATATCCGATGTTATGATCGATCCACTAAGTATAGGTTTGGTGGTCACTAGACTCTTTTCAAATACACTTTTCATTTCTAAAATATCATGAGTTATATTGTCCTTATTTAATGGATTCTGAAAAATTTCCTCTATTTGTCGAATACTTTCCACCATGTTTGTAAATTCTTGAGGCTCCATCGAGTGCTTCGCATCACTGCCATACATTAATTTTGACAATGTAAAATGCTTTTCAATAATTTTCACACCAAGTGACACAGCAGACAAGGGTGCAGCTAGCCCTAAAGTGTGGTCTGAATAGCCCACATCAACTTTATAGCGAGTACTTAATTCATTGATAATGTTTAATCCCACTCGATTTGGCGGGCAGGGATAGGTAGAAGAGCATTGAAGTATAGATATATCTTTTGCTCCATGCTTCTTTAATGTATTAACCGCTAGATCGATATCTATCCATGGACTCATTCCACTAGAAAGAATAACCGGCTTTCCAGTGCGTGCTACATCAACAAGCATAGGTATATTAGAAACTTCACCTGAGGGTATTTTGTATCTCTTTATTCCAATCGACTCAAGAAATTCAACAGCTTTTGAAGAGAAAGGAGATGACATAAATTCAACACCACACTCTGTTGAAAAATCTATTAGATCAAGATACTGATTTTTAGAAAAAGATGTACGAGTAAAATATTCCTCTCTTGATTCATCATTAAAATACGGTGGATTTGGGGCACTTGATAAACTTTCTTCTGAAAACAAATGGGTTTGAATTTTAACCGCATCAGCGCCGCAACGCGCTGCCGAGGCAATCATTTGTTTTGCGATACCAAAAGAGCCATCATGTGTATTTCCCAACTCAGCAATAATAAAAACTTTTTTCATTATTCTATAAAATCCTTTTTTAAACTAACAACTCATCCCTAACAAAGAAATAGTTTCTAACTAAATACTTTGGGTTCTGATACTTAGAATCGTTCAAAGAAACAAAGCCAGCTTTTTTCAGTGAATCAAATAATTCAACATCACTCTCTTTCGAAAAATCAAGTTCAATAGCTAAACTTTTTAATTTATTGTCTTTCAATGTATTTTTCATTCCAGATATGATTTTTCCTTCATTACCATCTACATCTATCTTAATATGATTAGGTACACCCATACCCCAGGTTTCTATCAAGTCATCTAGACTTATTCCGATCACACCTTGATCAATACTCTCTGTAGTTCGACCTTCCTGTTTAAAATCATGTCCAGATTTTCCAGGTGAGTCATCAGATAATGAAAGGGTTCCAATAAAATTACTATCATTTACAGCAATATTGTATGCCTTTATATACTTATTTGCTTTATTTAACCTAATATTGTCATTTAATATAAAAAAATTACTAGACTCAGGTTCAAATGCCACTATAGAGATATCTAGATTAAGGCTGTGTGCGTATAAACTATATACACCTATGTTCGCACCTATGTCGAAAAATAAATCACCCTCTTTAAAATAATTATTAATCCAATTAATAGTATCTGGCTCTTTCATTAATAACATCGAGCCTCTAATAGATGGAATTCTGTACATTCCATTGAAAATAATGCCTTGATTCTTTATGTCAAAATCTAACTTTCTATTTAACTGAAAAAGTATTAAATTTTTTAATTTTATTTTTGGGTATGTTGTAAATTTTACAATAGGATTGAATACATAACACCAAACGCCCAAGACAAAGATAGGTGCCTTAACAAACATCAATCTAACCAATCCAACAAAATATTTTTTAATCATTGTACCTTTTGCAACTTTATTTCATACTTGAAGTTTTTAATCTAGTAGTTCTAGAGTTTTTTATATCACTCAAGGAATTATAAAAAACATCACCCTCGATAAAAAAATTCCTTATCGGAATAGCATTACCACCCACCTCGGCCTCGAAAATTTTTAAAAAACCGCCTTTTACAATTATTTTAACCTCATTATCAGTTACTGCAACCACCCTTCCGTATGCATAAGGATGAAAGTCTTTCTTTGTAAATATAAGGGAACATTTTATTAAAGAGATCTTGCTATCTTTGCAATAACTCCATGCCCCCTCATAAGGTTCTCCGAACGCTCGAATAAACCTTTCAATATAAACTCCATCCCAATTCCAATCAATAGCTGCATTAACAGGTGTATAGAGTCTTGGGAAATAAAGGCCTTTTGAATTATCTTGAACCTCTCTTTTAAATGTATAAGATGTTACAATTTTTTCCAAATAATCTGTAATAAGAAGCTCAGACACTTTATTTGATTTCTTAATTACATCAATGGGATTACTTTTAGAAATATCAACATTTATGCTTTTTGTTAAAACAATATCTCCATCATCAATAGCAGGGGTTATATAATGCAATGTACTTGTTACATTATCTATATTATTAAGAATTTTCCATGTAGCTCCAGCTGCACCTCTTTCATAGGGAAGGTGAGCGCTATGTATATTTAAAATCTCCCCAGAAAAAAAATCTATCAAACTTTTGTTAATAATTGACCTACAATTGATAGAGATACCTATATTGCACTTCTTTTTATTTAACAAATGCAATACTTCTTCTGTGTTTATATTATTTATTTTGTATAATTTACACAAGCCTAATTCAGATAATTCCTCTAGCCCCCCAAAACAATTATATTTTTCAAGAAGATTCTTATCTCTTTGATATTCATCGTCTTCACTTACGATTACAACAGGCTTTTCGAATCCGAGTCTATTCAACTCTTTAACAAAGTGATCAGTGTATGAAATTCTACCAAAGATAGCAAATCTATAGTCCTTATACTCCTTACCAGGCACTCAACCCTCCGTCTATAAATATATTTTGACCAGTTATATAACTAGATGCATCTGACGCTAAAAAAATCAATGCACCGACCATTTCGTCACTATCTGCCATTCGTCCCATTGGAACTCTTGATGAGTACTTATTTGAAAAAATCTCATTTTGACCACTTTCCACACCACCAGGTGACAAAGTATTAACTCTCACACCTTTTTTTGCCCAGTATGTGGCTAAATAATTTGACATGGCAACCACCCCTCCTTTAGATGCAGAATATACTGGTGGTGTATTTATCTGAACACCCATGTATTCAGACCCTGCATAAATACTTGGATCTGGCCCCATTGTGGATCCATAAATAGATGCTGTTTGAATGATAGATCCGCAACCTCTTTCTGCCATTTTTGAGCCTACTGCCTGAGCAACTAAAAACATACCACTTAAATTTACAGACATAACTTCATTCCATGTATCCAACGAATATTCTTCAAATGGTGCAAAGAATTTTTCTAAATTATGTCCTTTGGTTGCTGCATTATTATGTAGAATTTCAATTTGTCCCAAGATGCTTTCCACATCATTTACCATATCTTTTACAGAGCTTTGGTTAGTTACATCACAAGCAACGCCAATACATTTAACACCATAAATATTCTGCAATTCATTTGCATATGAACGTGCCTCATTTTCATCCAAATCCACAACTGCAACTTTAGCACCAAATTCAGCAAGCCCAGCACAGAATTTCCTTCCTAAAATTCCAATTCCACCAGTAACCACTGCTACCTTATCTTGTAATTCAAAACTTTTTCTATATTTCATATTTCACTCTACTATTTTTTTTATACTCTTGGCTATATAGTTTAAATTTTTTATCATTTAATGTTGGAAATATATTTCTATAATTTTGAACAATATTTACATCAATATCATAAATATCCAACTCCAAATTCGACAGATTTGGTTTTAACCTCTTTCCATTTGGCAGTATCACCATTGAATTTCTATCATAATAAATACCATTCCCATCAACACCAGTTCTATTTACTCCAATAAGAATACATTCATTTTCAATTGCTCTTGCTGTTAACAGAGCTTCCCAATGTTTTGATCTTGCAGATGGCCAGTTAGCAATTACTACAACCACTTGACAATCGTTTGACATAATGGAAAACAATTCTGGGAAGCGCAAATCATAGCAAATTGAAAATCCAAATACTACCTCCTCTATTTGTTTTTTTACTATTACATTGCCAGAGTCTAAATACTTATCTTCATTACCATAAGAAAACAAGTGGATTTTTGAATATAATATTTTTGTTTTTCCAAATCTATCTGACAAACAAAGAACGTTGCTTGGTTTTGAATCTTTGCTTAGTTTTACATACGCTCCAAAAATGATATTAATGGAGTTTTTTTTAGACATCTCTCCGAATAAACTGAGAGTTTTTGAGTCTCCTATATCTTCTACCAAGAGGTTGCTACTCTTAGAAGAAAACCCTGTAAGGGTTAATTCTGGAAAAATTACAACATCTACCGAATCTCTAACAGAAGCCTGAACAAATTCCTTACATAAAACTATATTCTTTTTCTTATCCTCCCAGACCTGGTTAATAGAAGCAGTTGCAACTCTCATTTAATTATATTTTCTAAATACTGGCTTTATAGCATCACCAACAAGATACTTTTCAAAACCCTCTTTAACTGCTTTTTTATAAACTTTAAAAGAGCTTTCTAAGGCTTTTTTAGTTAACTCCAGCTCTTTATCCCCATGCGCATAACTCAATGCAATCCAAGGCATTAATACTCCATTTTTCACCATTTCTTGCGCAAACAAAGTTCTAAGTCCTAAGCAGGAGTCACCTCCCTTGTCAAAGGTTAAATAATACGGACTACACGCAATACCATTAGCGACAAAATTCTTTTCTAAGCCAAATTTTTTTGCCGTTTCATTCATTAAAGTAATTAACAACTCCCCGTATTTCCATAAATGGTTAACCACATTGTTGCTTTCCATAAACTTCATAGTCTCAACAAAAGCACCAAGTCCGCTCATTTCTGCACCATGTGTTGTTGACAATAAAAACATCCTTTCTTGCCCTATTTTTTCTGTAGATCCAAGTTGCATAATTTCTCGTTTTCCACAAACAGCTGCAACCGAAAATCCATTTGCCATTGCCTTTCCAAAAGTGCATAAATCAGCCTCAACACCATAATAATGTTGCGCACCTTTCATATCCCACCTAAAGCCAGTAATCATTTCATCTAGGATAAAAACAGCACCAAAGTCTTCACAAAGACTTTTAACTTTTTGAAGAAAATTATCTTTAGGGTGTTCGGTTGCAGCTGGCTCTAAAATAACACAGGCAACCTTATCTGGGTATTTCTCAAACAGGACCTTTAGAGAGTTTATATCGTTATAATTAAATAATTTTGTATTGTCTCTGTCTTTCTGAGGCACACCCTTGTTCATTGGAGTGGAGCCAATAAACCAATCGTCATATGAGAAAAATGGATGCTCCTCACATCTTAAAACCATTTGTCGGGATGTGTGGACTTTACTCAACTTTATTGCCGCTGTTGTTGCAGTTGAACCATTCTTGGTAAACTTAACCATATCCACACTATCAATCATGTCAATTAATAGTTCAGCGGCCTCTAATTCTATCACGCTAGCACGAGTCAAATTGTTTCCGTTTTCAATCTGTTTGATAGCTGCTTGATTAACGTCTTTATTAGCATAACCTAAATTTACAGCACGCAAAGCCATTCCATAATCCAAATACTTATTGCCATCTGGGTCAAAAGTATACGCACCCTTACCTTTTTCTATAATTTGTGGAGCATTCTCAGGGAACTGATCAAAGCCTCTGCTATAAGTATGCGCACCACCAGGTATTGCTTTTAATAATCTATCTTGATAAGTCATGTGTAACGTCTTTTATGTCTCATAATTGCCTCAACCATTATAAAGTCATCCATGCTATCTATTTCCAAGGTTTTATATTTAGGAAATTCATACCCAATAGTTTTATCATGGTAAAAAGATTTATTATTTAAAAGACTTTCAATCTTTGATATATAGACAGACCCCTCAAAAAAGAATACTTCCGAAATATCTTGTCTTCTTTTAACTGACATTGATTTGTCTTCATAGCCAGAAATATAACCTTCATTGTTCATGTTAATCAAAAAAGCAGGATTTTGACCTTCGGTCTTACCCACGCCCACAATGGAATCTGCATTAGAGTTCATTAAACACTCAATCGCCAAATCTATATCAACACCTTCTCTCAAGGGCGATGTCGGCTCCAACAGTACAACATAATCAAATCTCTTCTCACAGGACTCAATTGCATGCTTTAAAACATCAAAAGTTGTTGATGTATCGCTTGCCAGTAAATCAGGTCTTAAAAATGGAACATTAGCATCATATTTTATTGCAATATTTGCAATCTCTGGACTGTCTGTCGTTACCATTAATTTATCAATATATTTGCTACTTAAACCAGACTCGATACTCCATGCAATCAGTGGTTTGCCACATAATTCTTTTATGTTTTTTCCTGGTAAACCTTTACTACCCCCTCTTGCAGGGATAATTGCTAAAAAAGTTTTATCTTTATACATTTAAAAAACCCCCTTATATTCCAAATTAGCCTTTTCATAATCAGCCATTCTACCAATGTCTAGCCAATATTCTTTTAATGGGAAGGAAATCGTTTTTTCTTTAGCTTCTATCAACTTTTCAAATAATGAAGGCATGTCATAAAATTCATTAGCTGGAATTAGGTCAACACACCCTGGTTCTAATATGTATATTCCGGCATTGACAAAGAAGCTATGGATTGGCTTTTCTTCAATAGAAATAATGTTTTCATTATCTACATTCACCACGCCATAAGGTACCTCAATATCATATTCACGGACGCACATAGTGGCCTTGGAATTATGCGCTTCATGAAAATCTAACATTTTCTCAAAATTAACATTGGTCAATAAATCACCATTCATAACAAAAAAAGGCTGCTCTAGCTTGTTGGTTAATAATGTTAAGGCGCCAGCTGTCCCCATTCTTTTTTCTTCGACTATATAATCTATATTGGCACCAAAACCACTCCCCTCCTGAAAGTAATCTTGTATTACATTTGATTTATAACCAAGACACATTGTAATATTGGTAAAACCACTATCAACAAAACCTTTGATAATAGTTTCTAAAATTGGACACCCTCCTACACGCAACATTGGTTTTGGTATATTCTCAGTTAATGGCCTTAATCGTGTACCAAGACCGCCCACCATAAGTACCACACTATTTTCATGCTGCTTCTTTGACAACTCATCATCTATAACAAATAAATCTACTACTTTCTGCTCATCATCAATAATTGGAATTTGTCCAACTCGATTTATTGAGCACAAACTCAACAAATACTTCTTTGAACTACCTTTCTTTGCAATTGTAGGCTTTTTAAAATAAATATCTTTAATGATGTCATTCATAGACTTTTTTCTCAGAAGTCCCCGGCGAACATCTCCATCACTAAGGGTGCCTAATAATTTATTATCTTTATTAACAACTAATGCAATTTTTACCGCACCAAGATCAATAGCGTTTAATGCCTCTTTAATGGTTGATTCGGTAGAAATTTTAATTTTCTCTATGCCTTTCATAAATCGTTAAATTTTTTAACGGAGCTTAATTTTCGACTCTCTAGTATGGCTACTATTTTTTGACTAGCAATCCCTTTACCATATATATTTACAACTTCATTACACTGCTTAATAAATGTTTTAGATATGGCCTTATCAATTGATTCATTCAACTTATCTATTGTGCTATCAATAATGTTTTCATTTTTCAATCTTCCTAGTTGCCTATCACCAATATTTATAACAGGTTTTTTAAAACTTGCCGCTTCAATAACTCCACTTGACGTGTTACCCATGACGAAATCTAAATGCTTCATTGCTGAAAGATATTTCAATTGCCCCAAACTCTTTGCCACTAAATACCTATCTTTATCTCTTAATGCAAACTTCTCTATTTCATTATTAATAACCCTCCCGCCATCGTCTGAATTGGCGTAAGTAAACAAAACATTAAGATTGGATTTATCAATTATTTTTAGAATTTCTTTGATTTCATACTTTGTATCAACTGTAGATAGCGTCTCAGAATGGAAAGTGAACAATGCCGTTATTCCAGTAATTTTCCACCCTAGTTCAACTTCTAATTCATTCTTATCCAGTAGTTCTATATTAAAAATATTATCAATACCTGGCGCCCCAACTGAATATACTGAATCTAGATGCTCGCCCATTTGAACTACTCTCTTTCTATATTCATCTGTTGAAGTAAAATGCAAGCTAGACATTTTAGTAATGGAGTGTCTTATTTTTTCATCTACAGCTCCTTCGGTAATTTCACCACCATGAATATGTGCAATTGGTATATTCATCAACATTGCCGTTGTTGCTGCAGCATGCGTCTCAAAGCGATCCCCTAGAACCAATATTACATCTGGGTCTAGGCGAGAAAAAGCATCTGAGAGCAGAATTGTCGCCAGTCCTGTTGATTTTGCGATGGAACTTTTTGAGTCTAAAGATAGCAAATTTTCTATTTTTTCATCAATAAAGAAGCCGTCCTTCTCAATTTGTTTATAAGTATTTCCAAATTCTTCCGAAAAATGCATTGTTGTTGCCACAACCTGTAAAGCTAAAAATTCAGAAGATTGAATCTTTTTCATTATTGGAAAAAATAGGCCGTACTCTGCACGAGTACCAGTTACAACACATACTTTCTTCTTGATCATATCAAATCTTCCTCTTGATAATCTTTTTTGGCATGTGTTCCAATAATTTCATTCCATTTCATTGGACTCATGCCTGTTCCCGGACGCTTTGTAGTAATATTTCTATCTGTAAGTTTTTCGCCTTTTTTTATTGATTGCCTGGCAAAAATAGACTTTCTAGCAACGCCAATATTAACACTTTCACTTGGTGATGGTTTTTTCTCACTACTGCCTAGAGCTTTTTCTATATTTCTAATAGACGATATCATTGCTCTTAACTCTTTTGGCTCTAATGATGCTTTATGATCAGGCCCTTCCATTGTTTTATCTAGAGTAAAGTGCTTTTCAATAACACTCGCACCCATTGCTACTGCAGCAATATCAACTTCAATGCCCAATGTATGATCACTATATCCAATAGTGACATCAAATTCTTTTTGTATTGTTAGCATTGCATTTAGATTGACATCTTCCATTGGCGTTGGATACATTGTATTAGCATGCAATACTGTAATGCTATCTTTAGATGTGCCTGCATTAATCAAAATATCTAATGCCTCACCAACTTCTTCAAGATTTGACATTCCTGTGGACAATATAACTTGCTTACTTAACGATCCAATACGCCTTAAATATGGCAAGTTAGTAATTTCACCACTGGGTATTTTAAAAATTTGAAGTTCTAAATTACTAAGCAGATCTATACTTTCATGATCAAATGGTGTAGATAAAAACATTATATCTTTTTCTTGACAATAAGCGATCAACTCTTTATGGGTTGTTATATCAAGTTCAAGTTTTTTTATCATTTCAAATTGAGATTCTGATGAATCGGTAGTCTGCTTTTGATAATCGGCTTTTTGTGCATTTTTTGACACTAAACTTTCAGCCTTAAAGGTTTGAAACTTTACCGCATCTGCTCCGGATTCAACTGCTACATCAATCATTTTCTTTGCTAAATCAACCGACCCATTATGATTAACGCCCGCCTCTGCAATAATGAATACTTTATTTAACTTCAAACCTATCCCCTATTTTTATGTCGATATCAGAAGTATATTCGGTAACTTTGATAAAACTGTCTTTTGTTTTTACTATAAGGCCTGTTGCATCTATATTTAGAATTGCACCCTCAATACATTTATATGTTGTAGCTCCTTTGATCATTTCAGATTTATTTATTTTTACTTCAATACCATTTATAAATGCCCTTGCCATTGGACCAGGGGTACAAATAGACCTTATAAAATTAAAGATATTTCTTGAGCTATCTTGCCAATTTATATTCTCATCACCTGCTTTTCTCTGAGAGCAGTAGAATCCTGTTGGATGTATATCTTCTTGTTTTTTTCCTACAACACTACCGTCTTTAAAGAGGCAAACCGCCCTATACAAGATAGATGCACAAGCGCTATAAGATCTAACCAAAAGCGTTGAATAATCATCGGTATCATTGATTAAATGCACATCTTGTAAAATAATATCACCAGTATCAATACCCTCATCAACATAATGAACCGTAATTCCAAACTCCGACTCATCATTAATCAAAGCCCAATTTAAAATATTTCTACCTTTGTAAAATGGCAGCTTTCCAGCATGGCAATTTATTATTTTGTATCTTGTTAAGTTTATAATCTCACTTTTGAAGATTTGATTAAATGACATTGACACCATTAAATCACAACTGTATTTAGATAAATTTTTAATAAATTTAACCGAATTTACATCTTTATCTTTTATGTAATCTATATTGTATTTTTTACAATACTGCTTTAGAGTTTCATCTTGCGTATCATATCGGACACATACAAATCTTATTAAAACCTCATTATCGCCAATCAATTTAATAAAAGCTTCATAACTCCAAGGGCCGTCTGCAAAGTAACCTAAATTTAATCTTTTATTCATATCGGTGCACTACTAGGTATATTAACAACACGTTCTTCTAACCACTCCGCATTTTCTAAATTACCAAATTGTGCAGACCTAAACATTGGTAATTTGTTCATCAGTGTCCAAATTGGGCGAGTCATGATATTATTAGAGTTAGTCTCATCTAGAAACTCATCTCGTTGTTGCTTATTCTGAAGTATGATTGAATTTAACCAATAATTTGACTTGCAGTCAGTCGGCTCTGTAACAAATTTATAGTTCATACTATTAAAAAATTCATTATACGCATCCGCCAACTCCCTCTTACCTTCTAAAAAGGTGTCTAATTTTTCTAACTGAGCAACCAGCAAAGCAGCATTTAAATTTGGCATACGATAATTATAACCAACCACATCATGATAAAAATCCCACTTATGCGGGACTTTAGCAGTAGTGGTCAAATACTTGGCTTTTATTGCAAGAGATTCATCATTAGTAACAATACATCCGCCGCCGCCTGCTGTAATAATTTTATTTCCATTAAAGCTCATGACCCCAACTTGTCCAAAAGTTCCAGTATGCTTGTCCTTGTAAGAACTACCAACACTTTCAGCAGCATCTTCAATTAAAAATATATGATGCTTATCACAAATAACTTTAATCTCATCTATTCTGCAAGGGTGTCCGAAGGTGTGCATAGGCACACAGGCCTTGATTACTTTACCGGTTTTATTGTTAATACATTGTTGATTTTTAACTGAAGTGTTGTTTTCAAGAAATTTTTTTAAAGCTAATGGTGATAACCCCATAGTATCCCTATCAACATCAATAAATACAGGTTGCGCTCCACAGTAACTAATAGCATTGCAAGTAGCCACAAAGGTAAGTGGCTGAGTAATTACTTCATCTCTGCGGCTTACATTAGCTAGTAGCATTGCTATGTGCAATGCCGAGGTTCCATTACTAGTTGCAATGGCGTATTTTGCGCCAGTATAGTCTGAAATTTTTTCCTCAAACTCATCTACAAACTTACCCACTGATGAAACAAAGGTAGAATCTATGCATTCATTTAAATATTTCTTTTCATTGCCTATAAATCTTGGTTTGTGCAAAGGAATAAACTTTTTGGTTTTATAAGTTTCTTGAATAAATAAAATTACACTTTCAAACATTACATTTTTCCGTCAAGATATTTGCCATTATCATTGTAATCAAAATCAGGAATCATTTTAAAAAATTCATTTATGATTGACTGCTTATCCCAGATCATATTGGACTTAAACTGAGTAATTGCACTTTGAAAATTATTTAATTGACTTTCGTCATACTTCGGCTTATTTTTTATCACGCCTAAATTTTTAAATCGTTCCATATCGAGCACTTCTCTATCAGTATAGAATTCTTCAAAATCCTTCTCGCCCGTTGTATCACTTTTTGTAAACAAACATGGCCACTTCCCTTGTTCTGGTAGAGTTTTAATCAACTCTCTAGCTTCGTCTTCTGTTTTACAAATATACGGATCGTACCCTTTTTCCTTAAGATATTTAACCGCAATATCTGCAAAAGAAATCAGGTGTAAGGCCTCACTTAACTTTGGAAAAAATATATCTCTATTTTCACCAAAGATACAGCTCATCAAGCAAAGCTCTCCACTCTCTTGTGGAGTTACAAAGTAACGCTTAATATCACTTGGTGCAGCTATTGGCTGCCGCTTTTCTATTCGTTGATTGAAGCTGTGCAATAATGAGCCGTCACTAAACGCAACATTAGCAAATCTAGCTGTTGAAATGTCAATATCTAATGATCTTCGCATTAAAAACATTTCCATTATGCGCTTACTTGCACCCATCATATTGATCGGATTGGCAGCTTTATCAGTACTTACACAAAAATATTTCTTCGTTCCATTTTTAATAGATTGTCTAATAGTTTTATCAGTATTAAAAACATTCACATCAATCATTCTCATCAATGTGTAAGGATCCTCTTCACTACGTACATGTTTTAAAGCCGAAAGGTTCAATACATAATCATATTTTCCATCAGATTTAATAAATGCATCATATTCTATGGAGCCAATATCTAGTGCATAAGTTTTAAAACTGCCTTTAATATATCCAAATGAGCTCCTAATATCTCTAACCAACTCTGTAAGGTTGTTTTCACTAATATCGACAACATGGAGTTTTTTTGGACTTCTTTTGAAGATTTCTTTTACAACAGCCTGGCCTATTGATCCTGCACCGCCAAGTATTAAAAAACTTGCGCTGGATACTGTTGATTTTAATGCGTTTTTGTATGAATTAATATCATCAAAAAATAACTCTTTATCTCGATTAATTATTTTTAATATTTTTTTCATTCAAATACCAATCATAAGTTCTTTTAATACCTTTTTCCAATTTAATTTTGTACTTCCAGCCCATACTTGTTAAACGTGCAGTGTTAACCAGCTTTCTACTCACACCATCTGGCTTTGTTACATCAAAGACTATCTCTCCTTTATATCCAACTACGCGTTTCATTATTTTTGCCATTTCTTCAATTGTTACATCTACTCCCGTACCTACATTAATATGTGAGAGCATTTTTTTAGTATTATCTTGGTAGATTTTCTCATCAAGTTCAAGAATGAATAATGATGCTTCGGCCATATCATCCACATACAAAAATTCACGCATTACCTTACCCGTACCCCATACAACAACCTCTTTACTATTATCTTCTTTTGCTTGATGAAATCTTTGCATAAGCGCAGGTATTACATGGGAATTCTCAGGATGAAAATTATCATTAACACCATAAAGATTTGTTGGCATTGCCGATCTAAAATCAGTATTGTATTGTCTATTGTATGATTCACAAAGCTTAATGCCTGCAATCTTAGCTAGTGCATAAGGCTCATTGGTTGGTTCTAATACGTCAGTCAGTAATGCGTCTTCACGCATTGGCTGTTCGACTGATTTAGGGTAAATACAAGTACTACCCAAAAACAATAAACGTTTAGCTTTACTCTCATAAGCTGCATGGATGACGTTCGCCTCTATCATAATATTTTGATAGATAAAGTCCGCTGGATAGGTGTTATTAGCATGGATGCCGCCCACCTTGGCTGCAGCTAAAATGACATAATCAGGTTTTTCTTGTACAAAAAATTCTTGAACCTCAGTCTGATTAGTAAGATCAAGCTCTTTATGCGTACGCATAATTAGATTAGAAAAACCTCTTGCCTCCAATTGTCTAACAATTGCAGAGCCAACTAAGCCACGATGACCTGCAATATAAATTTTGTTGTTAAGATTCATTACTAACTAAATTATTCGTTAAAGTCTGGGGCTTTAAAACCGTGCTCTTTAACTAAAGAGTCACGCTTGGCAATATTAATGTCATTTTCCATCATCTCATGCACCATTTCTTCAAGGGTAATCTTTGGCTCCCAACCAAGTTTCTCTTTGGCTTTGGATGGATCACCCAATAGCGTTTCTACCTCAGTTGGACGGAAATAACGTTGATCAACTGCTACGATTAAATTGCCTGTTTCAACATCGTAGCCTTGTTCATCCATACCCCTACCTTCCCAGCGAATAGTCTTGCCTAGATAGCCCCAGGAAAAATTTATAAAGTCACGTACTGAATACTGTACGCCAGTAGCAATACAAAAGTCATCTGGCTCATCTTGTTGTAACATTAACCACTGCATTTCTACATAATCTTTCGCGTGGCCCCAGTCACGCTTTGCATCCAAATTACCAAGATAAACTGTGTTTTGCAATCCTAAAGATATACGTGCTAATGCACGTGTAATTTTACGAGTAACAAAAGTTTCACCACGGATTGGAGACTCATGGTTAAACAAAATACCATTACAAGCGTAAATTCCATAAGCTTCGCGATAATTAACGGTTATCCAATATGCATAAAGCTTGGCTGCTGCGTACGGCGATCTAGGATAAAACGGCGTGGTTTCTTTTTGTGGAATTTCTTGTACTTTTCCGTACAATTCTGAAGTAGAGGCCTGATAATAACGAGTTTTTTTCTCAAGACCTGAAATACGGATTGCATCTAATATTCTAAGCGCACCTAAACCTACTGTATCTGCTGTGTATTCAGGGGTTTCAAATGATACAGCTACATGTGATTGCGCACCAAGGTTGTAGATTTCATCAGGACAAATTTCTTGAATAATACGCACTAAACTCATAGAATCTGACAAATCACCATAATGAAGTACAAACTTACGATTACTCTCATGAGGGTCTTGATACAAATGATCGATACGATCTGTGTTGAATGATGATGAGCGGCGTTTAATCCCGTGCACTTCATATCCTTTTTCTAATAAAAATTCAGCAAGATACGCTCCATCTTGACCAGTTATACCAGTAATTAGTGCTTTTTTCATCATTTATTTATTCTCATAATCTTTTATCATTAGGATTCATCATATATAGCTACCGCACTATTGCCTTAAACTTATAAAGCAATAGTAACAAAAAAACTTGAATTCGCATAATAAGTGCAATTTTACTTGTAAGTAAATAGCCAGTTGCAATAAACTTTGCTATTTTCTTACCACAGGAAATTGCAATGTACTACCAACAACTGACTAAAGATGAACGATACCA
>Ga0233443_1000805_pt1 | contig 31610 bp, 34 predicted proteins | sample SI_123_September_2_FD_182784 | JGI IMG/M metagenome (GOLD analysis project Ga0233443, IMG submission 182784) | Seawater microbial communities from Saanich Inlet, British Columbia, Canada - SI_123_September2016_200_MG | ecosystem: Environmental > Aquatic > Marine > Inlet | place: Canada: British...
TCGTTCTCATCTGCATAATTCCCTTCATCCGGGAAGTTATATGGAAGAATAATTTTAGAAGTGTCCGGTTCGGTTGTATCACCTGCAAGCACATTGATTGCTTTCAGCTTGATTAATTTCAATTGACTGGCTGTTGATTTTGCGTGACTGCTGCTAAAATCAAAAAGTACTATAAACAGTACCGTGGATACAGTGAAAAATCTGATATATCTGTTCAAACCTAAAAACCCTTTTAAAATTCTTTGTTCTGCCAATAACTTAATTAAAGTTGTTTTAGTGCCCTTTTAACCAACTCTTCAACAGAGGCGTTTGGTTCTTTTGCCAGCACCTTAGATAATGTCTTATCAGACACGTTCTTGGCAAACCCCAAAGCGACTAATGCAGATAACGCTTCTTCCTTTATAGTATTGCTTTGCGAAATAAATATTTCTGCGTCCTTACTTGCTTTTCCAACTTTGTCTTTAAGATCTACAATTATTCGCTGAGCAGTTTTGGCTCCAATACCCTTAATTCCCTGTAACAATGCAACATTACCGGTAAGTATAGCATCACGAATCTCTTCAGTATTCATTGAAGATAACATCATCCTCGCGGTATTAGCTCCAACTCCCGAAACAGAAATTAACTGTCTGAACATTTCACGTTCAATTTCTTTGTAAAACCCGAACAGAAGCTGAGCATCTTCTCTAATCACCTGATGAACGAAAAGCTGACATTCATTTTTCCCATGTAAAATGCTATAGGTATTCAGTGAAATCTCAATGGAATAGCCTATTCCCGACACATCAAGCGTTGCATTTGCAGGAGAAAGTTTAACAAGTTTACCGCTTATATATTCAAACATAGTTTGCGTTTCGAAAAAATCAGACGCAAAAGTATATAATTTTTTTATTATGTCCTTGTGTTATTGATATTTCGGGCAGTTTGAAAGTATAGTTCGTTGACTGTTTGTTAAGTAAAGAACCCCGACCTAAAATTTGAAGTCGGGGTGTTAAAAAAATTATATGCTATACTCTTCTTCATGTTGTGCATCAATAACCGCAACTGTAACCATATTGACTATTTCAGATACACTTGCATCAATCTGTAAAATATGAACAGATTTTCGCATTCCGTTAAGGATGGGGCCAATTGCGTCGAATTGTCCCATTTCCTGGATAAGTTTATAAGCAATATTGCCTGCACTCAGGTAAGGAAAGATAAGAACATTGGCACTTTTACCGGCTAGTTTTGAGAAAGGAAAATTTTCTTCAAGTATCTCATTGTTAAGCGCAAAATTGGCTTGCATTTCACCATCCACAATTAATTCCGGGAATTTTTTATGCAGCATGGTCACTGCATCACCGACCCTCTTTGGTACCGCAGCTTTTATAGATCCAAAGTTGGAGTAGGATAATAAAGCCACACGTGGTTCAATCTGAAATGCTTTAACTGCCCGAACGGTTTGACAGGTTATCTCAACTAAATCCTCAGATGACGGATTCAGGTTTACTGTTGTATCTGCAAAAAAGACAGGTCCATTTTTAGTGTTGATAATGTACATTCCGGATACCAAATTATCACCTTCTCGTCGTCCAATCACCTGGAGAGCTGGTTTGATACTTTCCGGATAACTTTTTTTAATACCGGAAATCATCGCGTCAGCCATTCCTGTTTCAACCATCATGGGTGCAAAATAACTTCTCAAATACATATTGTTCTGAGCACCTTCCCAGGTTATTCCCTTTCGCTGTCGGTTCTCATAGAAAATTCTGGCAAATTCATTACGCTTTAATTTTTGCTCATCAGATTCAGGATCGATGATTTCAATATTCTTCAGCTCCAGTTCATATTCGCGAATCATATTGCGTATTTTTTCTTCATTACCAAGAAGAATAGGCGTAGCAATACCTTCATTTCGAACAATTTCTGCCGATTTTAAGATTCTATAGTGATCCGCTTCGGAGAATACAACTCGTTTAGGATTTTTACGGGCTCTCGATTTGATTTGTCGGATCAGTCGGCTACCAAGCCCCAGGCGTTTGCTCAAATCTTCCTTATAAAGCTCCCAGTTCGCAATTGGTTTTTTAGCTACTCCGGATTCCATGGCTGCCTTTGCTACGGCTGGTGCAACTCTGGTTATTAATCTGGGATCCATTGGTTTGGGGATAATGTATCCTTCACCAAATACAAGATTTTGTGATTGATAAGCAAGATTCACTTCTTCCGGAACCGGTTCTTTTGCCAGTTCAGCCAGTGCGTGAACCGCTGCTATTTTCATTGCCTCGTTGATCTTTGTTGCACTTACATCCAGTGCTCCCCGAAAAATGAATGGAAAACCCAGAACATTATTGATCTGATTCGGATGATCTGAACGTCCGGTTGCAAAAATAATATCAGGACGAGCGCTCATTGCTTCTGCGTACGATATCTCCGGATTTGGATTGGCCATTGCAAACACAATCGGGTTTTTGTTCATGGACCATAGCATATTTTTATCAATAACATCGGCAACAGATAATCCGATGAAAACATCAGCGTCCTTCATAGCATCTTCCAGGGTTTCAAATTCTCTGTCTGAAATAAACTCTTCTTTTATCCTGTTCAGGTCATTTCTTTTCTTGTTAATTACACCACGACTGTCGAGCATAATGATATTATTACGTTTGGCACCGAGAGAGATGTACAACCTGATACAGGAAACAGCTGCAGCACCTGCACCATTAACAACGATTCTAATTTCATCTATTTTCTTACTCGTCAATTCCAAAGCATTCAAAAGGCCGGCGGCCGATATAATAGCCGTCCCATGCTGATCGTCATGCATTACCGGAATATCCAGCTCCTGTTTTAATTTTTCTTCTATTTCAAAACACTCAGGAGCTTTAATATCTTCCAGATTAATCCCGCCAAAGGTTGGAGCAATGGCTTTGACTGTTGCAATGAATTTATCGATGTTTTTTTCATCAACTTCAATGTCGAAAACATCGATATCAGCGAAAATTTTAAATAACAAACCTTTTCCTTCCATTACCGGCTTACTTGCTAATGGGCCAATATCTCCCAAACCAAGAACGGCTGTTCCATTGGAAATAACTGCAACTAGATTTCCTTTTGAGGTGTACCGGTATACATCTTCCGGATTATCGGCAATCTCAAGACAAGGTTGAGCAACACCAGGGGAATAAGCCAGTGACAAATCTCTCTGAGTAGAGTATGGTTTGGTTGGAATAACTTCGATTTTCCCGGGCCTCTCACCTTCGTGATATTCCAGAGCTTCGCGCTTAGTATATTTGATCATGCTTAGGTTTTTTAATTGTGACAAAATTAGAGCTTACCTAAGTCCTGAGCGCTGATAATCATCAGTGTTTTTTGATTTTATACAATGTTTTTGAACAGAAACAGCCAAAATTCGTTGAGGTGAAACAAATCATTGTTAAAATTCGTAGGGTCGTATCGGTATAATTGGATTTGCTAACGAATATTATGTAACTTTGGATTGGTAATTTAAATGTAGGATTATGAAACTAAAAACACTATTTGTATTTGCTCTATCATTAATGTTTGTCTATTCATTCGGACAATCATCAGCTCAGTATAAGCCAACAAAACACTATACAGGTGTTAAAAACACCGGATCCAACATGACTTTAGGGATCCCGCTTACCGCCTGGGATAATGTACCGCAATCCGGTGATGAGATCGGTGCTTTCAATGAACACGGTAAACTTGTTGGTAGTAGCGTCTTTCTGGGAAGTAATAGTGCTATCACTATTTGGGGTGACGACGAAACAACCAATAACAAAGAAGGAACACAAACAGGTACAAGATATACCTTAAGGTTATGGCGCCAAAAAACGGATGCTGAAGATGTTATTGCAGTAAAAGCATGGCAACAGGGCGATGATATTTATGAAACCAATGCGATTGCAGTAATTGAAAAAATTGACCTGGAAGAATTCACAATTGGAAAAGGGGAGTATATTCTTAATCAGAATATTCCAAATCCTGCCAGTTCCAATACCAGAATTGAATTCACAATTCCGGCTGCTACTCATGTTAAAATTGCGATTTTTTCAACTGGTGGCAAATTGATTAGGGAAGTTCTTGCAGAAGATTTAAGCGACGGTGAACATAAAATCGAATTTAATGTAGGTGATTTGGCTGTGGGCACATATTACTATAAACTGATGACTTCAGATTTTACAGCTACGAAAGCAATGAATGTGATTAAGTAGCTCACACTAAAATATATGAAAAGAGGCGGTATGGTTCATATCACCTCTTTTTTTTGGTCTAACAATGATTTGAATTTTCGTTTTACCATAAAAGCCGGCACATGCTAAGTGGTCTTACGGTATTTCTTAACGGCAATTGTCAATATGATAATTCCATATCCGCCAACCATTGCAAACTCCTTCCACAGATCCATGAATCCCGATCCTTTTAATAAAATCATACGATTTACCTTCATGAAGTAGGCCATTGGATTAATGTAATTGACCATTTGTGCCCATTTAGGCATGGTTTCAATTGGTGTAAAGAGGCCGCTCATTAGAACGAATAAAATCATGAAGAAGAAGGCCATAAACATTACCTGTTGAAGCGTATTAGATACGGTTGAGAGCAGTAGCCCAAGCGCTAATACCAGCATAAGATAGACAAAGGCAAAACCGAACAGCAACAACAAACTCCCGCGAATAGGGATGTCAAAAATAAGCTTGCCAATGGTCAGCCCCAAAGCCAGTTCAAACAAACCAATAATTAAGAAAGGAATTAACTTACCAATCATAAACTGGAACTTCTTAATCGGTGTAACATTTATTTGTTCAATTGTTCCTACTTCTTTTTCCCGAACAATGTTGAAAGCTGTTAAGAAGGTTCCGATTATTGTTACCAGCATAACCAGTATACCGGGCACCATGAAATGTTTGTAATTTAATCCGGGATTATACCAGAAACGTTGCACGATTTCAATCTGTTTAAAGTTCCCAGCCATGTCAACCGATAAAAATTTTGGTATCAATTCCTGATTATAACCTCCCAGGATCTGAGCCGAATAGGAATATACCAGATTGGCAGTCATACCATTCACCGCGTTAACAAGAAACTGAACCTGAGGATTGTTTTGCCGATAGATATCTTTTTCCAATCCGGCCGGAAATACAATAACCACGTCCGCACTATTATCATAAAATGAGTGATACGCTTCATCGACAGAATAATTGTAACCGTTGATTTTATAGAAGGGTGATGCATTGAATTTTTGGATGATGTTTCTGGATGCGGTTGAATTGTCATTGTCCACAATTCGAACCTTAATATTTTGCATTTCCAGTGTTGCAGCGAAAACAAGAATTAGCAATTGAACCACCGGTAGGATAAATATTATCGGTAGCATGGTTTTATTCCTGAATATCTGAATAAATTCCTTTTGTAGTATAAAAGCTATCGTTCTCATCCTTATTCTAATCTGAGTTTAAAATTCTTCACACTGGCAACAATGAGCAAGATTGTGATCCCTGTCAGAATCAATGTCTCCTTCCAAACAAACAGGAATCCTGTACCCTTTATCATAATGTTTTTAATGATGACAATAAACCAGCGCGGTGGCATTATTAAGCTTAGGTATTGCAGTACTTTGGGCATGTTTTCAATGGGAAAGATAAAACCGGAGAGCAACAGGGTTGGTAGCATAAGTGCAAAAAGCGAAATAAACATTGCCACTTGTTGCGAAGGTGCTTTGGTCGAAATGAATATACCCAGGCTTAAAGCCAGTAAGATGAATAGCATGCATTCCAGCATCAGTAATATGATGCTACCGTTCAGTGGAAGTCCGAATATAAAGTAGCTGAGCAGAAGAATAACAATGGTGTTGATTACTGACAATACAAAGTATGGTGCAACCTTCCCGAGGATAATCTGGATTGGCCGTAGAGGCGAAACAAGTAAGACCTCCATGGTACCCATCTCTTTTTCGCGCGCGATTGTAATGGATGTCATCATTGCAGAAATAAGCATTAGAATGAGTGCCATAGTGCCAGGAACAAACATAAAAACACCTTTCAGTCCAGGATTGAAAATCATCCGTACCAAAGGATCAATTATGAATGTTTGCTCCTGTTCGGGATTAAGTTCAGCTAGATAAGAGTCGACAATTCCACGTGTGAAATTGGATAAAATCTCGGCTGAATTCGGATCGGAGGCATCTGCAAGTATTTGTAATTCAGCTCGTCCTTTGGATTCCAGTTGTTGTGCAAAGTTGTTTTCAAATACCAATACGAGTTTCGAAACGCCAGCTTTAAACTCATCTTCTATTTGAGCGTCGTTGCTTAGTTTATTCTGCAGGTGAAAGTAGCCGGAAGAAAGTATTTTCTGTGTGATCTTTTGTGTATGGTAGTCGTTAGACTTATCCAGAATAGAGATATTGGCATCCTGGATTTCATTTGAGATAACAAAACCAAAAATCAGTAACTGAGCTATTGGCATACCAAAGAGAATGATCATGGTGCGCGAGTCTCGAAAGATATGAAGGAACTCCTTCTTCAAAAATGCCCAGAATCTTTTCATAGTTTTTATTGCTTTCAACGGCGGTCTGTCGCCGGGTTCTTTTCTTTAATAATTACTTGCTCTTATTTTCTATATGGCCGGCAATTCATATATTTTTTGAGGTAGACTCAGGATTCTACTCTGGCCAACCTGATAAACACATCGTTCATACTTTCCACATTATATGTTTGCTTTAACAGTTGTGGTGTGTCAAGGGCTGCAATTACTCCATCAACCATTATTGAAACCCTGTTGCAATATTCAGCTTCATCCATATAATGTGTAGTTACAAAAACCGTTATCCCTTCATCAACTGCTTCGTAAATCAAATCCCAAAACTGCCGCCGGGTTATTGGATCAACACCTCCTGTTGGCTCATCTAAAAACACAATGGAAGGTTTATGAAAGATCGCCACTGAGAATGCCAGCTTTTGTTTCCATCCTAAAGGAATATCCTTAATCAAGGTATCGCGGATGGCCTTCATTTTTAGTTTCTCGAGCATTTCAGCTGTACGTTCTTTGATAAACTTATTTGACATTCCATAAATACCACCGTAAAAACGCATGTTTTCGGCAACAGTAAGATCATCGTACAGCGAAAACCTTTGGCTCATATAACCAATGTTTTTCTTAATGAGCTCACGCTGCTTGTAAACATCAAAACCGGCAACCGATGCTTCTCCTGATGTTGGTTCCGACAATCCACTTAGAATTCTGATCGCGGTTGTTTTACCGGCACCATTTGCACCCAGAAAGCCAAAGATTTCACCCTTGTAAACATTAAATGAAAGTTCCTTATTAGCTGTAAAATCACCAAACTTCTTAGTGAGATTTCTAACTTCAATAATAGTTTCCTGATCAGGCATGAACATCCTCCTGTTTTGTTGTCATCTTCTGAATAAAACAATCTTCAATACCCGGTTCGATTATTTCGCAATTATTAACAGGTATACCTCCTGACTTCAGCAATTCACAAATTCCTTTGTGATAGACCTCAGCTCCCGGATTAAAATGGATACATTGCCCTGCCATGTAAGCACTGTTTTCACCAAATTCTTCATTTAGCTTATTCTTGACCTGATACAGATTTTCTGATTCAATCCTGTATAAGAAACCCGGGTAGTTTTTCCGTACACCTTCCGGAGTATTGATCTCCATAATTGATCCCTTTTGTATCAGTGCAATTCGATCACACATTTCCGCTTCATCCATGTAAGGGGTTGATACCACAATAGTGATTCCTTTAGATTTTAAACCTCTTAACATCTCCCAGAACTCCTTTCTTGAAACTGCATCTACACCAGTTGTGGGCTCATCCAAAACAAGTAGCTTTGGTCGATGAATCAAAGCACAACTAAGTGCAAGTTTTTGTTTCATTCCACCGGACAGATTTCTAGCTTTTCGCTTTTTGAAAGGTTCTATGTGGGAATAAATATCTTTTATTAAATCATAGTTTTCCTCGATGGTACTACCGAAAACGGTAGCGTAGAATTTCAGGTTTTCTTCAACGGTAAGGTCTGTATAAAGAGAGAATCTTCCTGGCATGTAACCTATATGTGATCTCAAATATTTAAAATTGCTTACCACATCATTCCCCAGAATCGTTCCCTTTCCAGTTGAAGGTAATAGCAAGGTTACCATGATCCTCATCAAGGTTGATTTGCCCGCACCATCTGGGCCAATCAGACCAAACAATTCCGCCTCATTCACATCGAAGGAGATGTTTGCCAGGGCCGGTATCCGGTTGTAACTCTTACTGATGTTTTCAAGAATAATTGCCTTAGTCATTGCGCACAGGTGTGTTCAGATACATTTCTCCCGGCATTCCAATTTTAATTTTTCCATCATTCTTCACGGCAACTTTTATTGCATACACCAGGTTAGTGCGTTCCTCAGGGGTTTGAATGATTTTTGGAGTAAACTCGGCTTCACTGGCTACCCAGATCACTTTTCCATCGAAGTAGATTAGATTCTGTCCGGAACCGTCAATGGCAACTTTTACTGATTTACCAATAGTAAGCTCGCTTAATAATGTGGCATCGATATATGCTTTGAGTTCGATGTTGTCAAGATTGGACAGTTTCATAAGTGGTTTGCCCATCATGCATAATTCCTTGTTCTGAAAGAAAGTCTCCATAACAGTACCATCAATCGGGCTGTATATATGGCAATCTGCAATTTGCTTATTAAGAACATCGTTTTGTTTGACAATTACTTCCAGTTCTTTTGAGATACTGTTCTTACCGGCATATGCCTGATTGATTTGTCTTTCAGCGACCAGAACCTCTGTATTGATATTGTCCAGGCTTTGTTGTGTGGCTGCTTCTCCGGCCACTAATTTCACCAGCCGATCCTGATTTTTATTCAGGTTTCCCAGTTTTGCTTTTAGAACCATAACCTGAGCATCAACTTCCTTAAGGCGGGCCTTGATACTGGATGCTCTGGCAATCAGTTGTTCTTTTTGCAGAGCCATCATCGTTGTATCTATTATGCCCAAAAGTTGATCTTTTCTGATCTGGTCTCCCTTTGAGACCGTGAATTGAGTTAGTTCACCACTCGATTTAGCAGAGACAAATATTTCAGTGGCTTCGAAATTACCAAATGCATCAGCTGAGTTTTCATCTCCTGTACACGCTGTCAGGAACAATGAGGCAATTAAAAGAATTGGAATTATATTTTTCATGAGATTTTATTTTAATATTTCACCGGTTTGTATCTTGTAGTTAACCATTTGTTGCCTGTGTTGCATTTCCAATTTGGTTAATCTGATATTTGAAAGAGTTAACTTATTTAAATCATCCAAATATTGGTTAGAGGTAATGGTTCCGTTTTTTAGCTGATTAGAAGTACGTTCAACAACACGCTCCCGGATATTAAGGATTTCCTTTTCTTTCTCAATGAGTTCTCTGGTCTTTTTCAGGTCAGAGTTGGTTTGTGTTGTAGCCAGATCAATATTTTGTGTTAAAATATCATTTTGAAGGTTAATGGTCTGATGCCTGATATCTAATAGGCTCCGGTTTCTTTTGGTATTCCCCCAGTCATAAATATTCCAGTTTAGGCCAATTCCCAGGATTGCATAGGTATCAAAATCAGATGCAAACATATTCAAACCGGGTTTACCGTATCCCAAATGCGAAAAGGCAAATACCTTCGGCATCCGCATTCTATCCAGAATGCCCGATTGTGCCTGGAGGAGATCCTGCTGTATTCCGAGCATTGTAAATTCTGGCCGTTTGTATTTATCCTCTTTCTGTAAGTCGTATACGGGCAAAACAAAGATGAAGTCTGCGGGAAGCTTGGTTCCCGTTAGAATATTGATGGATTGCACGATCGCGGTTCTTGCATATTCAATCTCAAGTAGCTTTGCATCTATATTGATGTTTTCAGCCTTCAGATTGTCAAGATCATTCCTATTTCCAACACCTTCCATTACCGCACTTGTTAAGGTTTTGATGTTGCCGGAAAGCAATTGCTGACTGGCATTCAGCGAAGCCTTACTCTTCTCCAGAAGTAAATATCGAAAGAAAAGATCACTTATTTGTGTATACAATTTGTAGAGTTCCGTATCATTCTTAGCCAACTCTGATTCGCCTTGTAGTGTGGCTAATTCGATCTTTGATTTTGTCAATCCACCATCATAGATTATCTGATTCAGCTCAACATTCAACTTGTATTGATCGTAAGGCAGTTCAGGTAAATCGAGATTTGCATTTGGAATATTTAACTCAATGGCAGTTACATCGGTTTGATAAGTGGCCTGTCCAACTAAATTGATTTGAGGTTTATAGTTGCTTCGCAAATTCTTTTTGTTCAAAGCTGCTTCCTGGATAATCAGCTGTTTTTGCTTCCATAGAGGATAGTGCTTCTGAGCCTGCCGGAACAGTGTGTCGATGTGAACCTCGGTTTGGCTATATCCCACAGATGTTAGCAGCAGAAAAAGAAGTGTTAAAAAAGTTATAGTTTTAATCTTCATCACTTTAAGCTGTTATTTTTTATTTCGTTAATATAGTTCATGATCATTTTGAATGCGAATTCCCTTCGTTCTATGAGAAAATCCTTATAGGCAGCGTCATTGTCCTGGAAAAGAATCATTTGGATAAGAGGTTTTCCTGCATACGGGAAAATAATAAGCGAAATAACAGATACCACAAAATGTCGGGGATCAACATCGATACTCAATTCTGTTTTAAGCTTGGCCAGTATTAGCGGTACAAATGTTTGGATACCCATTTTATGTACAATTCTTTCTCTTATTCTTTCAGGGTTTCTATAAATTTCAGAGAGGATGAATTGTGGTATGAAAGGATTTTCGTATAAAAGATCGGCATACATGTCAATGAATAATCGGACAAATTTTTCAAGATTAAATTCGGCTATTAGGGCATCACCAATTCTGGGGATCACCTGACTGAATATTTCTTCAAAAACTGCGTCGAATAATTTGTCTTTTGATCTGAAATAGTAATGCAGGAGAGCCTTATTTATGGCTGCCCTGTCCGCAATCTCCTGCATTCTGGCACCATCCATTCCTTTCTCAACGAACACTTCACGTGCTGCTTTCAGGATAATTTTCTCGGTATTCTCTTCTTTTTTGGCCATTTACTTTAATCAATAGGTTTAACCAAATAGTTAAACCGCTAAGTTAAGTGAAAAATATTGAGAGTTCCAAATTGAACGGGAATATTTATTAGAATTGATTCAATATACATTCAGGTAACAGATCCGGAATCTTAGCTTATCTTTTTTTAAGGAATTGCTGTGTATATTTTTAGAAGTTAAGTCGATTGAATATCTTGTCGAAAAAAAGAAAATGAAAATAATTTCATGGAACGTTAATGGAATTCGGGCTGTCGCCAAGAAGGACTTTTTTAAAGATTTTTCCCAATTGGATGCTGACATCTTTTGTGTTCAGGAGACAAAAGCTCAGGATGATCAGGTAGCAGAGACGCTTAAGCCAATAAGCAATTACCATATTTATTCCTGTTCCGCAGAGAAGAAGGGATATTCAGGAACTGCGGTACTTTCCAAAAAGGAACCTTTGAGTGTAAGCTATGGCATTGGTGTGGCAGATCATGATTCCGAGGGTCGGGTATTGTGTTTGGAGTTTGATGCATTCTTTATTGTGAATGTTTATGTTCCTAATTCCGGGAATGAACTTAAAAGATTGGATTATCGTCAGACATGGGATCAGGCATTCTATGATTTTCTGAAGAATCTGGAAAAGCGGAAACCGGTTATTGTTTGTGGTGATCTTAACGTGGCTCATAAAGCTATTGATTTAGCGCGTCCAAAACCAAATTACAATAAATCAGCCGGTTTTATGCAGGAAGAAATCGATGGAATGGACAGATATACAGCTGGAGGTTTCGTTGATACGTTCAGGCATTTTTTCCCGAACGACGAAGCTAAATATTCATGGTGGAGTTACCGTGCAGGAGCAAGAGCAAAGAATGTAGGCTGGAGGATTGATTATTTTCTGGCCAGCGAAAGCATCGTTTCATCCATCTCTGAAGCTTCCATACATACAGAGGTATTCGGATCGGATCATTGTCCTGTATCCATCGAGTTAGGAATCTGATTGTTGAAGGAGCAGCCAATAAAGTGTGTCGGCTAAATTAAACAGAGATGATTATCTGTTTGCCTGAGCAATTGCTGTTAAGGAATTCTTAAGTTCCGTTTTTTGCGAATCGCTCAAAATAGAAATGCTTACAGGTGGGTATTTAGCAATCCCATTCTTGGTTCTTTGTACCAGCACCAGCTCTTCCCTTAAACCCATAAATGACTTTTTAACCTCAAATTTCACAAAGGTTTTTTTGGGAATTTCAATGGCATGATGATCAAGGGTTGATGGGATAATTTTGAAGAACCTCAGGATAATTTTTTCAGATTCATCATTGTAATGAATGTACATGAATTTTTTACCCATGTAATAGATATAAATTAGCGCACTAAGCACTACCACAAGGTAAGGTGTCTGTTTTAGAGGAATAAAATCTGTGAAAAAAAGAATCACTAATAGCGCAACTGCAACAAAAGCAAATACCAGGAATCCGGTTTTAACATTGGTTGCTTTATATTTTGTAACTAAAACCATTATTGTAGGAGTATTAGCAATATTAATACATCAGATATAACTCTACAAAAATAGAAATCAATACTTTAAAAAGTCGGTTTTTTGATATTTATTGAAAAAATTGTGTTTCCTACTTTCACGTATTATTGAAACATACTGAACTCAGGTATTTGCTGAAGCTTCAATTTGCCCAACTATTTATCATTAAGTAATTGTTAAGACACTGGAGTTGCTACCTTCTGTTCTCTTCTCTTAAGAACCTGTCTTCCGAAAGATATTCCCGGTAATTCGACGATCTTAAATAGTACATAGGATATTAGGTACACCAAAGGAATTACAATTGATCCAGCCGCCAGCATTTTTAAATTATCAGAGAGGGCAGCAAACCAGTCCAAACCGTGTAGGAATACAAGTATTGGAAAAAGAATAAGCATGTGAACCAGGTAGACTGAGTAGGAAGTATTACCAAGAAACTTCCCAAACGGACTGCCAAGCATTTTGGTCATTTTTATCAGGAATCCGGGAATTTTTGCTGGATTCGTATTGAAGTCATAAAATAGTATGAATAAGCAGAGCACAAAAAAGGCCTTGAACTGTATTGTTGTGGAATAGAAGATAATTCCCAGGGCAATAAAGAGCATCCAGAGTGCAGATTTTCGATTGAGGTAGGCACCTCCTAAAAGCATTCCGGCAAGAAAAATATACAATTTAAAACCAAGGAATCCGGGTAAAACATAAGAAGCTATTAATCCGGGCTGTCCGTATAAACCGAATAGTCTTGAGTTGATAAGCGTGAGAGCCAGAATAATTATAGTCATTGGGAACCAACCAATTTTTCTGATGATCATAACCAAAAACGGGAAGAATAGATAGAATTGCATTTCCAATCCAATACTCCAATCGGGAAGGATATTGGTTTCCACATACTTTGGCAGGAAGCCAAAAACGAAAGTGTAATGACTAATTATATCAATAAATTTACTTCTTTCGGCACCTGCAAGCGCACCACCAAGTCCCTCATCTGCCCATGGCTGAGGAACAAATTCATTAAGGCTAAGTTGTATTGAATTGAAATAACTTCCCATTGCGTAAACCACGGTAAGCAATACAAAATAGAGTGGTGCAATTCTGAAAAAACGCCTCAGGTAAAACACTTTAGTTTGTGATGCAAAACTCAGTTCGTTGCTCCATCTTTTTTCCCATTGATAATACATCAGGAATCCGGATAGCAGCATGAAAATATCAACGGCAATGGTCGGATCTCCAAAGAATGGTTCAGTCCCAATACAAAGGAGCTGAAAATGTCCATAAAATACCCAGAGAGCCATTAGACCTCTTAAGCCATCGAGGGCTGAGATGTAGTTATCTTTATAGTAATTTTTCAAGGTAATCGTTTTAAAGTTCAATTTTACTCCAATCACATAGAGAAGGTTACATTAGTTGGTAACAATGTTAAATTATGTAATGAATAACTTGTGCAGCTTGTTAAAAACTGTTTTTCGCAGCAAAATAGATTCTTCAGAAAAACAGATCTGAATTCTGTATAACTATTACCCAGAATTCATTTAATCGGTCAGATTTTAGTATCAAACATGGTATTCAAGCGTTTCAATTCGTAGTTTTCAATTGAATTTGTAATTATCGTAAAACGCATAAAATCAACAATATAAGTTAGAAAATATTTCTTAATCCGATAATATTTTATTTTTTTTAATGTCATGCTGTAACTAATCGAAAGAGGTCGCCGTCACAGATTCGAATTTTTGAAAAACTTGAAAATAAATATAGAAATCATGAAAAAAGCAAGCCTCTTATTAATCGCAATTCTTTTACTTCCGGTTTTAACCCTAATTGCTCAGGAAGTAGATACATTAAAAACGCAGACAACAGATACCACGAAAGTGAAATTTGGCAACAAAATCATCACTGTCATTGAAGGTGAAGATGATAATATCGATATTAATATTAAATCCGATACAGGAAGTGATAAGGATGATGTAATTGACATAGTAGACGGTGACGAGTGTAAAAAGGACAGGAAAAAGAAGAAATCGAAATTTGACGGACACTGGGGTGGTTTTGAATTTGGATTTAATGGCCTTGTTGATGCAGATAACAAGTTTCCGGCAGCGGACCACGATGCATCCATTAATATGGTGAGGTCCTGGACATTTGGCCTGAATCTGTTTCAAAAGTCAATTCCCCTTATTGGCGAAAACTTCGGTCTGGTTACCGGTTTAGGTATGCAATGGAAGAATTATCACTTCGACAATAAAGTGAATCTGATTGAAACAGAAGAAGGATTGCAAGTGGAAGAGCTGACAGGTGTAAAAATCAAGAAGAATCGTCTTCAGGCTACCTACATTACAATTCCTCTCGCATTCGAACTACAGTTTCCTGTTGGGCCAAAGAAAAGTGAGATGTTCCTGCATGCCGGCGGTTATGGAAGCTTCAAGATAGGATCTAATTACAAGACTGAATGGACTGAGAATGGTAAAACATTTGAGGACAAGACCAAGGATAATTTCTACCTGAATAATTTTGATTATGGTGTAACAGCCAGAATAGGAATTGAAGATCTGAACCTTTTTGCAAATTACAGCATGAGCTCTCTTTTTGCAGATGATAATGGATTGGGCTTTGAAGCTTATTCCCCTGTTACTGTAGGAATTATGCTTATAGGATTCTAAAGAATATCAGAATATTATTAACCTCAATACCCTTTACGGGACCCAAACCTCTATTTTATTAAACTCGCAATTTAGGCATCCGATATCTTCGGATGCTTTTTTTTATTCAAAAGCCGGACAATGAATTATTTCATTACTTTTATTCGAGTTGTATTAAACTATTATTGAGTTCACTATATTTGTGAATTCATTCATAAAATAAGTGTAAAATGAAGAAATTAGTATTGTTAACCATTATTTTTATTCCTGTTCTAAGCTTTTCTCAAATCACTATAGACGATGGAGATATGCCGGAAACGAATGTTGATTATCCACAACATACAGCACTTGTGAATGGAACGGACTACATGAATGAAGGAGCAGGAGTTGTTTGGGACTTTGCTTATTTAACTTCCCTTACCGCTGGAACCGAAACCTATTGGCCCATGGATTCCGTTGGCATTACATACTACGCAATATTCGGTTTGCCATTCGATCCTAACGCTGCCAACCTGGTTAAACCTTTACTGGAATCTCCTATAAATCTGGGAATACCCATTGAAGATGGTTATGAATTTTATTCCAATAAAAATGCTGCTTTCAAAATGGTCGGTTATGGACTGGAATTTTCTGGAATTCCAATACCTATTAAGCACAATAATGCGGATGTGATATACGAGTTTCCACTTAATTATGAAGACAGCCTGGAGAATAACAGTGATTTCAGTTTCTCTTTTCCCGGGATGTTTTATTTTGGACGCGAAACTGAGCGGAACTCTGCGGTTGATGGATGGGGAACCATTTATCTTCCTACGGACACTTTCGATGTTTTAAGGATAAAATCTCTTGTAACCAATAAGGATACGATTTATTTTGACTCAACATCAACAGGTCTTAGTCTTCCACCCACAACCACAACAGAATATTTATGGTTGGCAGAAGGTGGTGGATTACCTGTACTAAAGGTTGTGGATAATGGATTTACAGCAACGGCTTACTATCAGGCTGACATTGATACCACAAACCTGGAGCTTGAAGAGTTTTCAGAAGTTGAGCAGTTTTCAGTTTATCCTAATCCAGGGAAGGAATTCAATATTGAGTTTAATATCAAAGTAGGCTCGAAGGTTAAAATTGATGTTTATGACCTGCAGGGTAGATTAATCGAAAATGTATTGGAAAGAGAGTTCGACGGTGGATCGCATTCAATACCGTATCAACCCGGAAACCTTAGCCCAGGAATGTATCTCGTTAATCTTAAAATGAATGGTTCGCTTGCTTCTCAGGTAATTCAGTTTAGATAACAATTGCCAGTGAATACAGGTATTAGCTGAAATAAGTTTTATTTCAATCAATGATATTGCATATTTGCACCATATAAAATGCAATAAATTGGCAGAATCACACAAAATATACTTTGCATCGGATGTCCATTTAGGATTACCCAATCATGCAGTTAGCCTTGAACGGGAAAAACATTTTGTTAAATGGCTCGATCAAATAAAGCAAGATGCAACAGAAATTTATCTGGTAGGAGATATATTTGATTTCTGGTTTGAGTACAAAAGAGCTGTGCCCAGAGGTTTTACCAGATTTTTAGGTAAGATCGCTGAAATTACAGACAGCGGTATACCCGTTCATTTTTTCACCGGCAATCATGATATTTGGGTCTTTGATTATCTTCCACAGGAGACAGGTGTTATTTTGCATACGGAGGAACTCATTATTGAGCGCAATGAAAAGAGATTTTATATTGCACATGGTGACGGCCTTGGCCCGGGAGATCGCGGATTTAAGTTCCTGAAAAAGATTTTTACCAATCCATTTCTGCAATGGTGTTTTCAGCGTTTGCATCCGAATTTCGGCATAGGCCTGGCTCATCTGTGGTCGCAGAACAGCAGATTTCAATATGGTTCAATTCCAGCCTTTAAGCATGAAGAGGAGTGGCTTGTACAGCATTCCCGTCAGGTATTGGAGCATGATCATTATGATTATTTAATCTATGGGCATCGCCACGTAGTTGAGGATATTGAATTGAAAGACGGAGCCCGGTTTATAAACCTTGGAGACTGGATTAGAAATTTTTCATATGCGGAGTTCGATGGAAGCGATTTGCAAGTTAGAACATTCACGCCTGACGATCCGAAGAAGCTTACACTAGATAACTCATTATATTAATTCATTTACTGAGCATAATTATTTGTTTTTCAAAAATCAATTTTAGTAACTTTGCAGCGCCATGAATATCGAAGTAGTAAAGTCGAAAATACATAAGGTGTCGGTAACCGATGCTAATTTGCAATATGTTGGCAGCATAACTATCGACGAAAATCTGATGGATGCTGCAAACATTATTGAGAATGAGAAAGTTCAGATAGTTAATATCAACAACGGTGAGCGATTAGACACTTACGTTATTAAAGGAGAGCGTAGCTCCGGGATGATTTGCCTGAACGGGCCGGCAGCAAGAAAGGCCGAGATTGGCGATGTGATCATTATTATCTCCTATGCTTCAATGGACTTTGAAGAAGCTAAAGAATTTACACCCTCACTGGTATTCCCTGATACCGAAACAAACAAGCTGGTTTAGCCTTAATAAAAATAAACCCGCCGGTAAAGCGGGTTGTTAAGCTTGGAAGAAAAGAAACTATCATTTTGGGAGAAAAGAAATATTATAATTCTTCCGCTTCAAAAGTACTATGTTCCCCTCTTCATTAAGTTAATACAACCTTAAGGAATTATATGATAAACCTTAATTATTCACTCAATTGAATCTGACTATTCCGCTTTTTTGGTGCCCGTTAGGGTAAAAGTTCCTGGAATCGGATCTGCAACACCATCAATCACCGAAAGTAAAGCACCAGATCCGGTGACATTGTCTCCTGAAATTGTTACGGTTCCGTCCAAAGTAATGGTTTCGTTGGTCTCACCTACCGTAATCTGAAAAGTATAGTCCGATATAAGCAAGGTATTTCCATTTTGTACGCTACCTGTAACGGTAATTTCATGTTCTTCTGCTCCTTCTCCAATCTGCTTTGTGGTTATTTCTGCCGTGTAGTTGTCGCCAGTGATGTCAATCTTAGCATCTGCAGTAACATCAAACTCACCACCAAGATCAACCGCGGCGGAAATGTCCCAATTGTTGGCCGTACTTATTGGATCATCATCATCATCGTTGTTGCAAGCGCTTATCACGCTTAAGGAGAGTAGGGAAAGTAGGAACCAGGATAAAAAGTGACTTAGTTTCATAGCTTTAAATTTAAAATACCAGGCGACCATGTAGTGGAATGTGCCTTTGATTGAATAAACAGTTATAAATTAGATCAAAGATAGGCAGGTTCTACTTACTAAACCAAATTGAATTAAGAAAGCATTTATGATGAGGGATTCATCAGGAAATGGAATGGGATGGGATAAAAGGCGAAAGAGCCCGTAGACCGGGCGGTCTTGGACTCTCTCATTACTAATCAACTAACTATTTATTAGGCACGCTGGCTGTTCTGGCGTTAGCCAGAAACATCCTTTAACGCTTTTTAATTATTCTTTCTTCTTGCTTGATGAGCAGCAGCTTTTCTTTGCACCCTGGCAAGCTGATTTAGAAGCACAATCTGTTTTCTTAGCACCATTGCACTCTTCTCCACCTTTCTTGCTACTACAGCAATCTTTAGACTTTTTCTTTTTCTTCTTCTTATCTTTGTCCTTGTCTTTATCTTTGTCTTTGTCAACATCAACAACAACGATATTGTCACTGTTCGAATCAATTGCTGTAGCTATTGAGGCAGACATTCCTGAAGCAAGGAAAGCAACAAGTGCGATTAACATCAATATTTTCTTCATAGTTTTTCTTTTTTTCTGGTTATTAAATCAATGCTAAAGTAACAGCTTTCAAATGGTTTTGTTGTTAACCAAACGTTAAAAAAAGACTAAAAAGTCTTAAAATGTCGTTAAACATTAGGTTAAGCATCAGCAAGTCAGGATGATAGAAGATATTAAAAAAAAACAAATAAACTGAAAGACCTAAACTTTATATCAAAGTTGCTAAAAATCTTTAAGTACGTATATTGTTAAGCATAGATTCGGCAATATTTTAAGGCTTATCTTGTTTAAGTGAAAACATAAATAAACTGATATATAATATGGCAAAACTGAAATTGCTTTGGGCAGACGATGAGATTGATTTATTGAAACCATATGTACTATTCCTTGAAGAGAAAGGACACGACGTTGCAACCACCAATAGTGGCGATGGAGCGATTGAAATGGTGAAAGAGAATAACTATGATATAATCTTCCTCGATGAACAAATGCCGGGTACAAGTGGAATTGAAGCTCTGACAGAAATTAAGCGAATTTATCCGAATCTGCCGGTTATTATGATTACAAAAAGTGAGGAGGAATCCATTATGGATGACGCAATAGGATCAAAAATTGCCGATTACCTTATAAAGCCAGTAAATCCAAAGCAAATACTTCTTTCCATTAAAAAGATAGCTGATAAGAAAAGATTGATTAACCAAAAAACAACTTCCGGTTATCAGATGGAATTTGGCAAGATTGGTATGCAGATCAATGAGTCCCTTTCATTCGAGGATTGGGTGGATGTATACAAAAACCTTGTATACTGGGAACTGGAGCTTGCCCGTTCGAACGACGGAGCCATGGATGAGATATTAAAAATGCAAAAGACTGAAGCCAACAATACTTTCGCCCGATTCATTAAAAAGAATTACCTGGATTGGTTTCAACGCGATATTGAAGATCGGCCTATGCTTTCTCCTGATATTTTCAGGCACAGAGTATTCCCACAAGTTGAGAAGAACGAACATGTGTTTGTGATACTGATAGATAATTTGCGTTACGATCAGTGGAAGATTTTACAACCGGATATTCGGGAGTTTTTCACAGTTGAGAAAGAGGAATTATTTTACAGCATATTGCCAACTGCAACTCAATATGCAAGAAACGCAATGTTTGCCGGGCTCATGCCGTCGGAAATTAACAAACTCTATCCACAGTTCTGGTTGAATGATGACGAAGAAGGAGGTAAGAACAAATTTGAAGATCAACTGCTGGAGAAGCAAATTCAACGTCTGGGCCTAAAGTATAAATTTAATTATGAAAAAGTACTTAATGCCCGATATGGACAAAAGATGGTTAATAACATGAATAATCTTCTGAATGCTCCATTATCAGTAATTGTCTACAATTTTGTGGATATGCTTTCTCATGCCCGTACCGATAGTGAGATGATCCGGGAATTGGCAAACGATGAGCCGGCCTATCGCTCCTTAACTAAATCGTGGTTTCAACATTCGGCCTTACTCGATTTACTTAAACTGGCTGCAGAGAAGAAGGTAAAAGTACTGTTAACTACCGATCATGGCACCATAAGAGTAGAGAATCCCATTAAGATAATTGGTGACAGAAATACTACAACGAATCTCAGGTACAAGGCGGGAAAAAATCTGAACTATAACGCAAAACAGGTTTTTGAGATCAGGAAACCGGAGGAAGCTTATTTACCAAAGAGTAACATGAGTACCAATTATGTATTTGCTCAGAATGAAGATTTCTTTGCTTATCCTAATAATTACAATTATTATGTAAACTATTACAAAAACACCTTTCAGCATGGCGGGGTTTCTCTTGAAGAGATGATAATTCCATTTATTACGCTCAATCCTAAATAATTGGCAGATAGCAATTCCTATTGCTTGTAATAATTCATTTCTTTGTAGAAAATTCAGATTAGGCAATGAGTTGTTTTGTTATAAATGATTTAAGCGAAATAAGAAAGGCAGCTATCTGGCTGATTGATAATTCTAATGGAGATCTTATTTTTGCTTTCTATGGTGAGATGGGAGCAGGTAAAACGACCCTGATTAAAGAGGTTTGTTATCAGCTAGGGGCGCTGGATGTTGTAAATAGTCCAACATTTGCCCTTGTGAATGAGTATAATACCGAGCGCGGAGACTCAATTTTTCACTTTGATTTTTACAGACTTGAAAAACCGGAAGAGGCATTTGATTTTGGATTTGAAGAATATATCAGCAGCGATTCCTATTGTTTTATGGAATGGCCTGAAAAGTTGGGAAGTTTGCTTCCAAAGAAATTAAGATCAGTTAAGATCACGGTAAATGAAGATCAATCAAGAAGGCTTGAGTTAATTTAGTTCAGGCTATTGGTTTTTTAGATGTTTTACATTAATATTGATTAAAATTTTCAGGTTTGAAAAAGGTATTCCTGGTTATACTAATTTTTACATCAATTCTTTCCTACGGACAGCGTAAGCGAGTGCTAAATACTCCAAAGTATGATTTGGATGTTGTTCACTTTGGATTCACTATTGGATTGAACTCAATGGATTTTGACATCTATAATCACAGACACATAAATACATTCGACTCAGTATTTGCTGTGAACAATGTGAGACAAGCAGGATTTAGCCTGGGAATTGTTTCCAACTTAAGATTGATGCCTTATCTCGATTTAAGATTTTTGCCGGGGATTGCATTTGGACAAAGGAACGTTGAGTTTTTAGTAAGAAAGGATGATCATTTTTTTAAAAAAACCATGAAAATTGAGTCAACTTTTCTTGAATTTCCACTTTTGTTAAAGTACAAGGCGAAACGACTTAATAATTATCGGCCATATCTTATTGGTGGACTTGACTATCGCATTGATCTTGCTGCCCGCAAGGAGCTGAAAGATGAAGAGAAGCCAATGCTATTGCTGGAACGTCACGATATTTATTATGAACTGGGCTTTGGTGTTGATTACTATCTTCCTTATTTCAAATTTTCCACAGAGATTAAATATGCTGTTGGTATTCAGAATGTTCTGAGACATGATGCCACAGAGTTCTCAAGGGCCATTGAAAGAATGGTCTCCAATATGGTGGTGGTATCCTTTCACTTCGAGTAGTTCTGACGGTCATCTTTCGATGATTTGCATTCTCTTATTATCTTTAGATTTTCAATACAAAAGTTAGTTGGGCAAATCTGTAAGTAATTCATTGTATATTCTTGCATGGCAAAAACTGAAGAAGGATCTTCTTGCCATGTCAGGTTTGGTAATAATTGTTGCAGCGATTATCATAGGAATACTCGCCTATGTTCTTAGTCCTGACAATACTCCCAATGCAAATGATCAACATCTGGAGCTGGCAACTCAAAAGCCGGGATTTAGTGTAAAGATGCTGAAGATTAGGAAAAACGAAATTCCAAAAAAAACCGTCTTCTACAATCAGCTTCTGTTCGGAAAGCACTCCAACTATTTGTACGTCCCTTTTGCCTCAATTGAATTCAAAGAAGATAAGATCCGGGTAAAGGAATATAGTACAGATGATCAGAAAACAAGTTTTGAATCTGAATACAGATTGCTTGATGTAGTTTATCCCTTACGAGCCGATATTCCGACTTCTTTTCATTCCGGGATCTATGATACAATTGATCTGGAGGGCAAACCAATATCAGCATCCAGAGATCAACTAGTAACTCAAATTCAGGATAATCAAATTGAAGAAACTACCTTCCTGCTGGGTACAGATCGCTTTGGACGTGACCTTCTAAGCAGGTTAATTATAGGTACAAGGGTATCTCTGGCTGTTGGATTTATTGCGGTACTGATCTCGGTTATCATTGGATTAACGCTGGGACTGCTGAGCGGTTACTTTATGGGAACCGTTGACAAGGTTATCATGTGGTTCATTAATGTGGTTTGGTCCATTCCAACCCTTCTCATGGTAATTGCAATAACACTGGCCATTGGCAAAGGTTATTGGCAGGTATTTGTTGCAGTAGGAATTACCATGTGGGTTGAAGTTGCCCGTGTTACCAGAGGCCAGGTGCTTAGTGTTAGGGAGAAGGAGTATGTTGAAGCAGCCAGAGTGCTAGGCTTTAGTCACATGCGCATCATTACAAAGCATATTCTACCTAATATTCTGAATCCGATCATCATAATATCCGCAGCCAACTTTGCTTCAGCCATTTTAATTGAAGCCGGCCTGAGTTTTCTGGGTTTTGGTGTTCAGCCACCTACACCATCATGGGGTTCTATGATAAAAGATCATTATGGTTTTATTATCGTAGAAATGGGGTATCTGGCAGTATTACCAGGAATGGCCATTATGATTATGGTATTGTCCTTTACGCTTCTTGGTAACGGATTGCGTGATGCACTTGATACAAGAAGTATTAAATAGAATCCGGAATCAAGTTTTTCTTAAAATTTTGTAAATTAGCTGAACGGAAAGTCATTATTTATCTGTCCCGTTTGATTACACTTATATTAATAGACCAAAATCATGAAAAAACTGTATCATTTTCTATTGTCATCACTGGTAATTTCACTAACATTAAACGCAGGTGCCCAGTGTGTTGATGAAGTCAACGTTCATTCCTTTAGCTATGGCAATAAGTCTTATGAAGTAATTACCGAGAAAAAGAGTTGGGAGGATGCAGCAGATTGTGCCCTTACACGTGGTGGCTATCTTGTTCAGATTGATTCTCAGGCAGAACAGGATGCTGTTTATGGTTTTATTAACGACAGCGTTCAGGTTGCATTTGATTACACGCTGGTGATGGACGGAGGAGGCATAGCTTATGTATGGATCGGAGCTACGGATAAGAATACGGAAGGTACCTGGATATGGGATGGAGACAATGATAATTCCGGCGATAATTTTTGGAATGGAGAGGGAAATGCCGGAGCCGGTGGTGGCTCAGCTGTTGACACCTTGTACAACAACTGGGGAGGAACGCTGGCGGGGGCTGCCAACGAACCCGATGATTTTTTGTCCAATCAGGATGCAGCTGCAATTGCACTAAACGGCTGGCCGGCTGGCATGGGTACGCTTGGCCAAACCATGGAATGGAACGACATTGCCATAAGCAACGAGATCTATTTTGTAATTGAATTTGATAGTGCTTTGATTGGTAATCATGGCCTGTTGAATCAAGGCAGATCCGATATTAAGATTTATCCAAATCCTGCAAAGGATTATATAATGTTATTGATGGATGAAGAGAGTTTTGAAATAAGTAACATCGAGATCTGCAATATGCTTGGGATTGTAATGGATTGTCAGGTAGAATTGATTGGCAACCATTATCAGGTAAATCTTTCACAAATTAGCAATGGTGTCTACTTTCTCAGAATCCTTAGTGAGTATAAAATCAAGGCAGTCAGAAAATTCATAAAACAGGAGTAGTTGTTTATATTTTCTCAGTGAGTTTCTGAACTACCTTAAACTTGTTAAAAAATTCTTTTCCAAACACTCTTAATATGGTATACACCGGAATGGCTACTATCATGCCGGTGATTCCCGCCATACTTCCGGCAATTGAGATAACCAGGAAAATCTCAAGTGGATGTGCATTAACGCTGGATGAGTAGATCAGCGGTTGGAAGAAAATATTGTCAATAACTTGCACTACCAGAAAAACGATGGCAATGTATCCTACCAGGGGAAGTAGTTCTAAATAGAGTTCAAGCTGAATGTTGGAGGCAATTCCTATGATGATACCAAACATTGCGCCTATGATTGGCCCTACATAAGGGATCACATTGATCATTCCGGCGAAGAGGCCGATCACCAGTGCTGTACTGAAATTAAGACCAACAATGGTAAGCCCGATACTTACGAATAGCATTACCAGAATAACTTCGAACATAATTCCAATGAAGTAACGAACCAGCAATTTTTTAACGGATTTCAGAAAATGTTTCATTCTCTCTTCATGTTTTGTTGGTGTTACTGTCATTATTATCAGGCTGAAAAGCCCTTCTTCCTTAAGGAAAAAGAAGGAGATGAAAGTAATGGAGAAGAGAGCAATAAAGAGATCGCCCAGAGTGCTGGTTATCGCACCAAAGAAGTCGGTAATGAGCGATACATTAAATACATTAACCAATTTGTCGCTGATATAATCCTGAATCGAAAAGGTTTCCTGTCCGGGTAAGTTTGTTCCACTGACAAATTTCTCAATACTCGAAATTGGCTCCTCAAGACTTTCAACAATGCTTGATGATTCTATTTGTGACAGTTCATGTGCCTGTTCAGTTATGAGCGGTATGAAGATTCTGAAGAACATAATGAGTACAGTCCAAAGTATTACCAGTGTAATAGCAGCACTCAACACTCTTGGTACCTGGAATTTCTTGATTTTCACTTTGCAGATAAGATCCACAAGTGGTTGACCGATCAATGATAATACACCGGCAATCAGCACATACGCAACAATCGATTTGAAATACCAAAGAGAAAGCCCAATTAAAATAACACCTAAACCTGCGAGGATATACCTGAAATTTGTTGACATAGACGAAACGATTGATAAAAGACCAATGTAGGCAAAATAAGAGAAATAAAATGTTGCACATCCGGCATTCAGATGTGTTGCATCGTATTTTTAATTACTTAATAATCTTGATTTTACCTTAATACCTGATAATATTAACGCCGCCAAATACAGCGTTGATATCAAGATAAAGATGTTGCTGCGACGAATCAAAGTTATCACTGGTATACTTTGAGGTTCCAAATCCTCCAGATTCCCTGTCCGGCAGCTTGGCACCTCCAAATACCACATCCGACTTTATTTTTATAGGCATATCTGCGTTAATCAGAACCTCTGCACCTCCAAACACAGCATTCACTGTTACTCTGGTTTCAATCTCCTTCAACTGCACATCCCGCAGGTCAAGTCTTACCTTTCCAAAGATTGCATTGTACTCCGACCTGTCTTCAATATCACCAACAATGTTAGATTCGCTGAATATGGCACTGTTGCTGTCGGTATGACTACGAAATACACCCATGTCACCAAATAGCATCCTCAGGCCCAGATAGACAAAGAAGAGTGCTATAAAGATTCTAAAGATTGGAATATCTACTTTAAAGATCACTTTCGCAATTAACGAAGCGCCAATTAACAAGAAGAATATCCCGCCAATAATTGTAATTCCCATTTTCATATGTATATATAATTAACCAAAATAAATTGAATGATACCTCGACGATGTTGTGAAGATAAAGTTACAGAAAAAATAAGAAGGATGATTAAGTAATTGTTAACCAGAGAATCAAAAAATGCTCTCATGCATTTTGATCTTCATGAGAGCATTTGAGATATTATAGCGAAAGTGTACTTATTTGTCGAAGATTGTAACAATGTCATGTCAAAACAGGCATGTTCAAAGTTATGTACGGTATCTTTCTGTTTATCCGTGAAAACAGTATCAGTACTCTACTTTGCTTTTTTGGCATAGACCGAAATCTGATGCAACATGCTTAACTGTTTTATGTATCGTTTGTAAGCTTCTTTATTTTCAGGATCGACCGGTTTTATTCGCTGGTGCATAAAATATTGACTCACAATTTCCTGAATTTCCGTGGCATGTTCCTCTTTGTTCATCACCCACCGTACCAGTTGATTGGCATTCGTGGATGGATCTTTGGAAAGCTCTTCGATTTTGGTCATTGATTTCTCTATGGTTACAATGCGCTCGTAGAGTTTGGTAATTCTAATCGAATCTCCATAAATGCCACAGGGAATTTCACAATGAGCATATGTCTTTTGTCCGGCAAGCAGAGTGAGCAATAGCAGGGACAGTCCCAGTATTTGGACAGGTGTTTTCATATCTGCTTTTATTAATCTGTTATTTGCTTGTTTTTCCATCATACAAATTTGTAAATACCTGATCAACAGGTTCCCAAAGTTCAATTTTGTTGTTCTCCGGGTCCAGAATATGAACAAACTTTCCATATTCAAACTCTTCAATTTCATCCAGTACATTAACTCCTTTGGCTTTAAGATCTTTAACCAATTCCTCAATGTTCTCTACTCTGTAGTTGATCATAAATTCTTTTTCCGAAGGATGAAAATAAGAGCTGTCGGCCGCAAACGGACTCCACTGCAAATAAGCTTTCTCATCAGGCGTATCAGATTGTCTGAACTCAAACAAGCTCCCATATTCATTGGTCACGAGGCCCAGATTCTTACGATACCATTCAGTGGTTTCAGCTGGATTTTTACTTTTAAAAAAAATGCCTCCTATTCCGGTTACTTTCTTTTTCATTCCAATGTTTTTTATGAATTCATGTAGAATTTGCGGTTATATTCTTCAATCCTGGAGTTTCATTGAATTGATATAACAAAGCTTGGTCATGATTGTTGATAAACTGTTAATTTCTGCTACTTTTGCCCTTCGAAACAGGTCGGTTTTCGGCACTGTTAAGTCTGATTATTAAAATTTTACATACAGTTTTACATTTATTTTTTGATTTAAAGAAAAGTTTTACCTTTGCACGACATTTTTTTGAACGAAAGTGAAGAATCTTATTGATTACCAAATCCCTTTTAGCGGATTGAAAGAAGGGATTCATCATTATGACTTTAAAGTCGATGATACGTTCTTTGAACATTTTGAATATTCTGAAATTAGAAAGTCTGATATAAAGGTTGATCTTGAACTCGACCGGCAATCAACACTTATGGTCCTTGATATGCATATTCATGGATCCGTTGGTGTTGAGTGTAGCAGATGTCTTGACGACCTGCTTATTTCTCTTGACATTACTGATAAAGTGGTGATAAAGTTTGGGGATGAAGTAGCAGATTCAAGGTATATTGGCGAGGAGGTTCAGGTGGTTTCCATTAGAGATCACGAAATCAATATTGCACATTATATCTATGAGTTTATCCTGCTGGGACTACCTGTAAAAATGGTTCATCCGCAGGATGAAGACGGGAACAGCAGTTGTAATAGCGATATGTTAGACAAATTGGATGGATATTCGGTTCATGAGGACGAAGAAAGTGAAGAAACTGATCCCCGTTGGGATAAGTTGAAGGATTTATTGAATAATTAGAAACACATTAAAGAATATTTAAAATGGCACATCCTAAGCATAAAATATCGAAACAACGTCGAAATAAGCGTAGGACTCATTACAAAGCAACTGAGCCTCAATTGGCAGTTGACCAGACTACAGGTGAAGCTCATCTTTATCACAGAGCGCATTGGTACGAAGGTAAATTGTACTACAAGGGTAAAGTTGTGATGGAAGAAGGGGAAAAGTTATAATCCTAAACTTTTTTTATGAAGGTTGGTATTGATATTATGGGTGGAGATTTTGCACCCAAAGCTACGACTTTGGGGTCCATTTTGGCGGCAAAAGAACTTCCTGATAATGTCAGATTGGTTTTGATAGGTGATCAGGATCAGATTCTTCCTATTTTGGAAGAAAATGGTGGGGATACATCCATGTTTGACATTGTACATACAGCCGATGTTATTGAAATGGGTGAGCATCCTGCAAAAGCCTTCGCAAAAAAACCGAAATCCAGCATTGGATTGGGATTTCATCTTTTATCTAAAGGAGAGATTGATGGTTTTGCCAGCGCCGGGAATACAGGTGCAATGTTGGTAGGAGCCATGTATACAGTTAAAGCAGTTCCCGGCTTTATTCGTCCATGTATTAGTTCTGTTATACCAAATATCACAGGAGGAACATCCATCCTGCTTGATGTCGGAATAAATGCTGATTGTAAGCCTGATGTCCTCTACCAGTACGGAATGGTTGGATCCCTTTTTTCGGAGACCGTTTATGGTATTGAAAATCCGAAAGTTGGATTGTTGAATATTGGTTCCGAAGAGGAGAAAGGCAATTTGTTAAGCCGCTCTGCCCATGAACTAATGAAGGATTCCGCAGATTTCAATTTCATTGGGAATGTTGAGGGAACTGATTTGTTATCGAATACGGCAGATGTGATAGTCACCGATGGATTTACCGGGAATGTAGTTCTCAAAGAAATGGAAGCATTCTACAAAGCTGTGAGAATGCGAAAAATTAAGGATGAGTACTTCGATCGTTTCAATTTTGAAAACTATGGAGGAACTCCAATTCTTGGCATTAATTCCAATGTTATCATCGGACATGGTATCTCCAACGATAAGGCTATCAAAAATATGATTCTTCACACAGCTGATGTTGTTGAGTCTCAAATTGTGAATAGAATTAAAGAAATCTTTCAATAATGACTAAAGTTACTGCGGCTATTACCGGTATTGAAACTTCCGTTCCCGATTACATTTTGACAAATCAGGAATTGGAAACAATGGTTGATACTACCGAGGAATGGATCCTAACCAGAACTGGAATCAAAGAGAGAAGAATATTAAAGGGAGAAGGACAAGGTACATCTGTAATGGGTGCCGAAGCCGTTAATAAGCTTTTAAAGAAAACCGGAACTTCACCGGATGAAATTGAAATGCTTATTTGTGCCACAGTAACTCCCGACATGCAGTTTCCTGCAACAGCAAACATTATAAGTGATAAATGCGGAATTAAAAATGCTTTTAGCTATGATCTTAACGCAGCATGCTCAGGTTTTATTTATGCCTTAAGCACTGCTTCCAAGTTTATCGAATCTGGTACATATAAAAAAATTATCGTTGTAGGTGCCGACAAAATGTCTTCAATAGTTGACTATACCGACCGAACAACCTGTATTATTTTTGGTGATGCAGGAGGTGCAGTTTTACTGGAGGCCAATGAAGATGGCTATGGTATTCAGGATACAATTCTGCAAAGTGATGGTTCCGGTATGAAGCATCTGCATCAAAAAGCAGGGGGTTCTGTTAAGCCGGCTTCCTATACTACAATTGACGCACGCGAACATTATATTTATCAGGAAGGACAATCAGTTTTCAAATTTGCTGTATCGAATATGGCCGATGTCTCTGTTGAGATTATGGAAAAGAATAATCTTAAGGCGGAGGATGTTGCATGGTTAGTACCTCACCAGGCGAATATGAGAATTATTGATGCTACTGCCCGGCGTATGGGTGTGAGCAAAGATCAGGTAATGATCAATATTCAACGCTATGGTAATACAACCAATGGTACTATACCGATGTGCCTATGGGAGTGGGAAAAGCAATTGAAAAAAGGTGACAACCTGATTCTTGCTGCATTTGGCGGAGGTTTTACCTGGGGAAGTATTTATCTGAAGTGGGCCTACGATTCAAAATAGATCAATGTTAAACCAATCTTAACAAAAAAACTCATCACTTAATATTTAATTAATCGACTGATAAAGTTGGTTTAAGCACCAAATGCGATTTCTCTCGTTTATTTGCAATATAAAATTAAACGAAATGAAAAAAACAATTCAATTATTAAGTCTGATTCTACTTGTAACAGGAATGGCTGTTAACAGCTATGCTGAGAACAAGGAGGCTGTTAAAACCGCTAAAGCTGCAGATGCCACCACTTCAATTAATGGTAAAATTGTTGACCAACTTTCAGGTGAAGCCTTAGTTGGCGTAAAAGTATCTATCGAAGGAACAAGCGATGTTGCTTACACTGACTTTGATGGCAACTTTACCTTTGATACAGTAACTCCCGGGAAATACAATCTGAAAACCAATTACATTTCCTACACAAGCACAAGCTTTAAAAGCATTGAAGCTGTAGCAGGAAAGGATCATACGGTTAAAATGGTTCTTAAATCAGTTGAAGAATAAAGAATATTAACTTTTATATTGTACAATAGCCAGACATCTGTTTGGCTATTTTTTTAACTTTAAGCTAATAGCAATCAAAAATTATTTATTGATGAAACAAGCATGTTGAAATAAATGCTATTTACATGAGCAGTATTACTTTCCGCAGGCAGTTACACATGAACAATAAGATCAAATTGTAATCGAATGAAAAAACTGGTATTTATTATTACGGTTATTCTCTTTTCAATATCGGCTAAGGCACAGATAATAGATGGTGAGGATGGCTTGTATTATGATGAAAACAAGAATCTATACTCTGGCATTTACACCGAATTTTTCGAAACCGGACAGAAACGCATCGAGTTGAGTTTGCAGGAAGGAATGAAAGATGGAAAAACAATTCTTTATGCTAAGAATGGTCACCAGAAGGAGATCCGGTCTTATAAGAATAACAAAATGGATGGTACCTGGATAACGTGGAATGAGGAAGGTGTAAAGATAGCCGAGGCTAACTATCTGGACGGGAAGAAGAATGGCAAGTGGTATGTATGGGATGACAATGGTGCTATTCGCTACGACATGACCTATCTTGATGGAAAGAAGTCGGGCAAATGGATCATGTACGACGAAAGCGGAAATATTGTATCGGAAAAAAAGTATTAGAACGTAAGTAGAACTTCATAGGTGAAGCCAGGTCATTTTTTGATCTGGCTTTTCTTCTATGTCACACATCATTACTGTCCCATTAAAATCTAAAATAGTTCTTTGAAAGATTTGAAATTTAGTTAGTTACAGGCGATTTTCGATTAAACGGATTTCAATTTGCATTT
>Ga0233443_1000807_pt1 | contig 31537 bp, 25 predicted proteins | sample SI_123_September_2_FD_182784 | JGI IMG/M metagenome (GOLD analysis project Ga0233443, IMG submission 182784) | Seawater microbial communities from Saanich Inlet, British Columbia, Canada - SI_123_September2016_200_MG | ecosystem: Environmental > Aquatic > Marine > Inlet | place: Canada: British...
CAGAAAAGCCATGGTCAAAATGTCTGAATTGGAAATCCGCGACTATATGATGGCTTTATTCAAACCAAACATTCCTCGGAAACCGTTGATAGAGTTGGTGTTATGAAAAGAGTCGGGTACTGTGATTCAAAGTAGATGTTTACTGATCATTTCAAACTATTTTCTTGTATTGAGCCATGCATTTAGTTCGCAATTCGTCCATGAGAGGCATTTTCACGACCTGAAACGGGCTCTGTCAGAGGTAACCCAAAGTGTTTCGGTTTCTTTTTGAAACATTGGCATGCCATAGGCTCCTGAAAAGGAATACTTAAACAAGTTAGGGCGATTTGGACTAAACCGAAGACGTCTTAATGTATTGTCGGCCCTGAAAGCCAACTCCCCGACCTAAACGCTATTGACTCGCATGGGCGGAAGCTTGAACATCTGCTTAATTTTCTGACCGGCATGCGTTGTCTGAAAGATGGCTTTTTTTGGCTGTTGGAGGTGACGTCGGGACCGCATTTGCGGATTACAGAAATGCTGGCATTAGAACCGGCACTCTAAAACCAAAAATTGATCCACAGGGAGGACTACCAAAATGAAATTTAAGACTGCGGTCACCGGGCTTGCACTTGGTGCGGCTTTGGCTGTTTCGGCAACGGCTGCCGTTCAAGCCAAAGAGCTCAAGTTCGCTTTCCAGGGTACATTGACATCATGGGACCCGTATCGCCTGAACGAAACATTTACTCTGGGTACTATGGGTAATGTTTATGAAGGCCTGATCCATCGTAAACCGAATATGGTTATCGAGCCTGGTTTGGCCGTTAGCTGGGAAATCATGGAACCAACCCGCTGGCGCTTCCATTTGCGCAAAGGCGTCAAGTTCCACAACGGCAATGATTTTAATGCCGATGATGTTGTTTTCTCCGCCACACGCGTTCGTGCCGAAGGGTCTGATCTGAAAACACGTATCAGTGCAGATACCAAGGCCATCAAGGTTGACGACTACACCGTTGATTTTGTCTCGGACAATCCTAATCCGATTATTTTCTCGGAATGGGGCACCTGGAACATCATCGACAAAGAATGGGCCACAGCAAACAACGCTGTAACGCCACAAAATGTTGGTGGTACAGAAGAGAACTATCTGACCCGTCATGCCAATGGCACAGGCCCTTTCATTATGGTCAGCCACGAAGCCGGCGTGAAAACGACTTTCAAGCCAAACCCCAATTACTGGGGCAAAAAGCAGCATAACCTGACCAGCGTGACCTATACACCAATTGGCCAGGATGCGACCCGCGTGGCCGCCTTGCTGTCCGGTCAGGTAAATATGGCTTATCCGGTTCCTGTTCAGGATCAGGCTCGTGTAAACGCCGCCAGCAATGCATCTGTGTTGATCGGCCCTGAGCTTCGCACGATTTTTATTGGCATGGATCAGTTCCGCGACGAACTGCTGCATTCCAGTGTCAAAGGCAAGAACCCGCTGAAAGACAAACGTGTTCGTGAAGCGGTTTTCCATGCCATCGACATCAAGGCAATTCAGAAGAAAGTCATGCGGAACCTGTCAGAGCCTTCATCTTTGATGATTGCACCCAGCCTGACACCGATCAGCAAGGATCACTATCCTCGCCGTGCTTTTGATCCAGCTAAATCCAAATCACTTCTCGCTGCCGCCGGTTATCCGAACGGTTTCGAAATTGGTCTGGACTGCCCGAATGATCGTTACGTAAATGACGAAGCGATTTGTACAGCTGCTTCCGCCATGTTGGCCAAGGTTGGCATCAAGGTAAAATTGCTGGCCCAGCCAAAAGCCAAGTTCTTCCCGAAAGTTCTGGCACCGAACCTGGATTACAGCATGTACCTGTTGGGTTGGACACCTGGTTCTCTTGAAGCCGGTAACGTTCTGCGCGATCTTTTCTATTGCCCACGTGCTTCCAAGGGTGAAGCCCTTTGGGCCAAGGAAAGTCGCAACAAGGTTGGTAAAGGCAAATTCAATATCGGTGGTTATTGCAACCCCGCTCTTGATGCCCTTACAGATAAAATCCTGAGCGAAACCAACATGAAAATGCGTGATGAAATGATCACCAAAGCCATGGGTATTACCGTTGATGATGCTGCCTATGTTCCGCTTCATCAGCAGGCTCTGGCCTGGGGTGTCGCCAAGGGTGTTCACGTCAAACAGCGTGGTGATAACGTGTTTGACTGGCGCTATGTCATGATTGACTAAGCTATAAGATAAAGATGAATAACTCGCCCGGGCCCTGATATTTCAGGGGTCCGGGCATCTTTCTTTTTCCAATTTAAAATTTGCCTTAATCGACGGAATTAGCCGTCGGCAGACAGAAACGGCCTTCATGATTGCACTCATCATCCGTCGCAGCTACCAGTCAGTAGTTGTTATGCTTGTCGTCGCCTTGTTGGCTTTTACCATGTTCCGCTACGTGGGTGACCCTGTCTCTATGATGGTTGGGCAAGACACCTCTCTGGAGCAGCGCGAAGCAATGCGCGTAAGCCTGGGATTAAAAGACCCGGTCCCGGTGCAGTTTGCCCGCTTTGTTATGAATACGGCGCAGGGTGAGTTTGGCATTTCCTACCAACTCGGTCGTCCAGTTGCCGAAATCCTCAGCGAGCGCGTACCCGCGACACTTGAGCTGTCTTTGGTTGCGGCTTTATTTGCTATGCTCGTCGGCATCCCTATGGGGGTCTACACTGCTCTTCATCCGCAAAAGTGGCTAAGTAAAGCTTTTCTAACGATATCACTTGTGGGCATATCCTTGCCGACCTTTTTGATCGGTATATTGCTCATACTTTTCTTCGGCGTATTGCTCAATTGGCTACCGACCTTTGGCAGAGGAGAAGTCGTCATGCTGGGGGGCTGGAGTACGGGATTTTTGTCTGGTTCCGGTGTGAAATCATTGTTAATGCCAGCCTTTACGCTCGGCATGTTTCAACTCACCCTGATTATGCGTCTGGTCCGGTCCGAAATGATGGAAGTCTTGCTGACGGATTACATTAAATTCGCCCGAGCGCGAGGCCTGTCAAACAAGGCTGTCAATTTTGGGCATGCCCTTAAAAATACTCTGGTACCGGTGATAACCATTACCGGCTTGCAGATCGGCAATATTGTTGCTTTTGCCACGATCACCGAATCGGTGTTTCAGTGGCCCGGCGTGGGGCTGATGTTCATTCAGGCCATTGGCCTGGTAGATATTCCGATCATGTCCGCCTATTTGGTTCTGGTCGCCTTGTTCTTTGTGATCATTAATCTGATCGTCGATATATTGTATCATGTCGTTGACCCGAGGCTGCGTGTTGACGGCAGCGGCGCGCACGGTTGAGGGGGGGGGGAATTGATATGAATTTTATTTCTCGCACCCAGGACACTCTGCATCGCTTTCTTGACGGTGACGTCTGGTACAGTTTCACACAATCCCGGATCACCATTGTTGCGGCTATCGTGACGATAATCCTGGTGGGTGCCTCTGTTCTTGCACCCTTTATTTCCATTCATGATCCTTTTAATCCAGTGAACCTGAATTTGATGGATTCATTTACGCCGCCGGTCTGGTCTGAAGACGGCAGGTGGGCCTTCCCTCTCGGGTCGGATGATCAGGGGCGCGATCTTTATTCGACCATCCTGTATGGCAGCCGTCTGTCCTTGTTTATTGGATTTGCCAGTGTGGCCTTTTCAATGAGCCTGGGTGTTTCTCTTGGCCTGATCGCCGGTTATCTTGGTGGCTCCGTCGATGCGTTTATCATGCGCGTTGCGGACATTCAGATCAGTTTTCCCGGCATACTGATCGCCCTGTTGATTGATGGTTTGGCGCGGGCTTTGTTGCCCGGTGAAAGCCATGACGAAGTGATGGTGTATGTTTTGATTTTGGCCATTGGCTTGTCCCAGTGGGTTAATTTTGCCCGCACGGTACGCGGTTCAACCATGGTTGAACGCAACAAGGAATATGTTCAGGCGGCGCGCGTTATCGGTGTCTCCAGGCTATTCATTATGGTCCGCCACATTATGCCCAATGTTATGGGGCCAGTGTTGGTGATTGCGACCATCAGCCTGGCCGTCGCTATCCTGAGTGAAGCCGCTCTGAGTTTTCTGGGTGTGGGGGTGCCGCCGACGCAACCGTCGCTGGGCACCCTGATCCGCATTGGCCAGGACTTTTTGTTCTCTGGTGAATGGTGGATCGTTATTTTCCCCGGCATGACGCTGGCAGCGTTGGTTCTGGCCGTAAACCTGCTGGGCGACTGGTTGCGCGACGCCTTGAACCCGAAGCTGAGGTAGAGAACGTGAGTACAAGTAAACAACAGCCTCTGCTGGAAGTCCGCAATCTTCGTGTTGAGTTTCCGACACGCCGGGGCTCACTTATCGCCGTTGATGGCGTTTCCATGGAAATTGCACCTGGTGAAGTTCTGGGTGTTGTGGGTGAATCCGGCGCCGGAAAATCCATGACTGGCAACGCGGTGATCGGTTTGCTGCCGTCCCCGGGTCGTGTCGAAAGCGGTGAAATTCTGCTGGAGGGCGAACGTATCGATAATTTGCCCTATGAGCAAATGCGCAAGATCAGGGGCAAACGTATTGGTGCTATTTTCCAGGATCCGCTGACCAGTCTCAATCCGCTTTATACTGTCGGGGAGCAACTGGTGGAAACCATTCAGACGCATCTCGATCTATCGGAAAAGGGAGCTAAAGACCGGGCGGTTGACTTGTTGGAAGAGGTTGGTATTCCCAGTGCGCGTGAGCGCATAGATCACTATCCGCACCAGTTTTCTGGCGGTATGCGACAGCGCGTCGTTATCGCCCTTGCTTTGTGTGCTGAACCGCGCCTGATTATTGCAGACGAGCCGACAACCGCGCTGGATGTCTCCATTCAAGCCCAGATCATCACCCTGATCAAAAAGCTGTGCCGCGAACATGGTACGGCGGTTATGTTGGTAACGCACGATATGGGCGTCATCGCAGAAACAGCAGACCGTGTTGCGGTGATGTATGCCGGGCGCATTGCTGAAATTGGCCCGGTCGCAGAAGTCGTCAAGAACGCCAATCATCCCTATACCCACGGCTTGATGGGGTCGATCCCCAAGGTTGGGCATGAAGTTGAACGCCTGACCCAAATCGATGGCTCCATGCCGCGTCTGACCGAAATACCAACGGGCTGTGCCTTCAATCCGCGCTGCACCGAAAAAGGCCCACGCTGCATGGTGGAACGACCCATTCTTGAACCCGTCGAAAATTCCTTTGTTGCCTGCTGGAAATTTGATCCGGAAGGAACAGGCGCATGACCGAACCCCTGGTAAAAGCCAAAGGCATTGCCCGCTATTTTGATGTCTCACCACCGTTATTGAACCGCCTTATCGAAGGCAGCAAACGCCAGGTGGTGAAAGCTGTGGACGGGGTTGATTTCGAAATTGAACGTGGCCAGACATTGTCACTGGTCGGCGAGTCTGGTTGTGGAAAATCCACTATCGCCCGTCTTGTGGTTGGCTTGTACGAGCCAACAGGCGGTAGTATTGAATTTGAAGGTGTCGATCTGACAGCCCTGGATAATCGCAAGGAAGAAGCGAAACTTCGCGGACGCATGCAGATGATTTTCCAGGACCCTTATGCCTCGCTTAATCCACGCTGGCGGGTTCAGGATATCGTTGCGGAACCGATCCGCCACAAGAAGATGTTTGATACGCGCGCCGAAGTTACCAGCCGGGTCGGTGAGTTATTGTCCCAGGTCGGATTGTCGCCAGCAGATGGTGAAAAATATCCGCACGAGTTTTCTGGCGGCCAGCGCCAGCGGATCTCTATCGCCAGGGCGCTGGCTAGCAATCCGGAATTTCTGGTCTGTGATGAACCCACATCGGCACTGGATGTTTCCGTGCAAGCGCAAATTCTCAATCTGATGAAGGATTTACAGCGCAAATTTGGATTGACCTATCTGTTTATCAGTCATGACCTGGCCGTTGTTGATCATGTGTCGGATCGAATCGGCGTGATGTATCTGGGTCGAATTTGTGAACTGGCGGATACCAGAGAACTCTTTTCCAATCCGCGCCATCCCTATTCAAGGTTCTTGCTGGACGCGATCCCTGATCTGGACATGACCGGCAAACAACGCATTCCCGTGGCGGGCGAAGTGCCAAGTCCGATCAACCCGCCAAGTGGCTGCACTTTTCATCCGCGGTGCCCTTTTGCCAATGACCGTTGCAAGTCTGAGCAGCCGGAATTACGCGATGTTGATGGGACGCAAGTCGCCTGTCATGGGGTCGAAGAAAACAGGCTTGAGCCGACCGGCTGAAGTCCAAAATAGTTCAGGAGTTAGAGGTATGGCGATGCTTTTGTCAGGCGGAATGCTGTTTGATGGCGATGGTCAGGTCCATGAAGGTATGGGCGTTCTGGTTGATGGGGACCGCATAGCGCGGGTAGCACCGGTTGCAGAATTTGCTAATTTTGATGGCCAACGTGTTGATACGTCCGGCGGGACATTATTGCCGGGGTTGTTCGATTGCCATGTCCATTTGTGCATGACTGCTTCCGGTGATACCGGTGCTGACATGGCCAAGATGTCCGATGCCACTATTACCATGTTGGCGCTGCAAAACGCCCAGACAATATTGCGCGGGGGTGTGACGTCGGTGCGCGATTGTGGCGGTAAGGACTATCTTGAATTTGCCGTGCGCGACGCGATCAATGCCCGAAAATTCATGGGACCGACAATCCATGCCGTAGGCAAGATGATTTGCATGACCGGTGGCCACGGCAACCGGGTTGGTCGCATCGCAGATGGGGTGCAGGAAGTTGTCAAAGCGGTGCGTGAGCAGGTCCATGCCGGTTGTGATTGCGTCAAGATCATGGCCACGGGCGGGGTTGGCACGCCAGGTGTAAATCCTGAAGATGCTCACTATACGGCAGAAGAAATGGCTGCCGGCATTCACGAAGCCCATCGTTTTCACAAACACACTGCAAGCCATGCCCAGGGGCGAGATGGTATTCTCAATGCTGTGCGGGGCGGCATTGATTCCGTTGAACACGGCATTTTCATGGATGACAAATGCGTTGCTGAAATGAAAGAAAACGGAACCTGGCTGGTACCGACGCTTGCGGCACCACGTCATATCCTGGAAAACCCCGATGCTGTGCCGGACTATGTGATCAAGAAAACCAATCGTGTTTCCAAACATCACCTTGCCTCGATCAAGATGTATTACGAGGGCGGTGGCAAAATAGCCATGGGAACGGATACCGGCACACCCTTTAATCTTCACGGCAACAATGCCATGGAACTGGCCTATATGGTTGAGGCGGGTGTGGCACCGATTGATGCCTTGCAGGCGTCAACGGGCAATGCGGCGGACCTTGTGCGTGACAGTGAACGTGGGCGCATCAAGGAAGGTCACTATGCCGATCTCCTGATCGTCAATGGCGACCCTGTATCTGATATCACCATGGTCGCTGACAAATCAAATCATCGCGCCGTACTGAAATACGGCGAACTGGCAGCCGGTTCCCTCGGCTAAACCACATTAAATATATTTGGAGAAACGATATGAGCACACTTTATTCTGGCGGCCTGGTTTTTGACGGCGACGGCAACATTTCAAAAGGGCAGGGCGTTCTGGTCGAAGGCGATCAGATCACCCGGATTGCTGACGTAGGTGAATTTGATGGTTTTGATGGTGACCGTGTTGATACGTCGGGCGGCACTTTGATGCCAGGTTTGTTTGATTGCCATGTGCATCTTTGCATGGATGCTTCAGGTGATCCGGGCACTGTCATGGACAAACTGACAGATGCGGCCATCACTATGGGTGCGCTGGAGCGAGCCCAGATTAACCTGAGAGCCGGTATCACGTCCGTACGCGATTGTGGTGGCAAGGATTATCTTGAATTCGCCGTACGTGATGCCTGCAACAAACGAACTTTTTTAGGCCCCACGATTTATGCGGCTGGTCGAATGATTTGCATGACGGGTGGTCATGGCAATCGGGTTGGCCGGGTCGCCGATGGTTGTGACGAAGTGATCACAGCGGTGCGCGAACAGGTTCACGCCGGGTCCGATTTTGTGAAGATCATGGCGACAGGTGGTGTGATGACGCCCGGCGTCAATCCGGAAGATGCTCATTACAGCGCCGAAGAAATGGCCGCTGGTATTCATGAGGCCCACCGCTTCCATAAACATACCGCCAGTCATGCCCAGGGCCGGGATGGAATATTGAATGCGGTACGTGGTGGCATCGATTCCATTGAGCATGGCATTTTCATGGATGATAAATGCATCGAGGAAATGAAGGAAAGCGGCACCTTCCTGGTGCCAACACTGGCAGCCGTCAAGAACATCATCGCCAACAAGGACAATGGCATTCCCGCCTATGCTGTCGAAAAATCCATTCGGGTCACTGAATTTCACATCGCGTCATTCAAGGCTTTTTACAAGGCCGGTGGCAAGGTCGCCATGGGTACTGATGCGGGCACACCGTTCAATACCCACGGCAAGAATACCCTTGAACTCTTGTATATGACTGAAGCTGGTATGAGCACTTCGGATGCCCTTGTTGCAGCGACGGGGAATGCGGCTGACCTGGTGCGTGATGACAGCCGTGGTCGTATCAAGGAAGGTACATTTGCTGATTTGCTGATTGTGCAGGGCAATCCGGTCGATGATATCACCATGGTTTCCGATACCGCCAATCATCGCACTGTTGTCAAATATGGAGAGGCCGTTTCAGGTTAAGTCAAATGGCTCAGCTTGAAACCATTTCTGTTGAAGCGGGGGGCTCCCAGTCCGTTTGACGACGGAAGGCGATACATAATACGGAAACCAGAACGGCTGTAAAAAAGAAAGTCAGAATCAACTGGGCAATGGACAGGCCGATCATCCAATGACCCAGGGGGTTCTCCCAGGCACTTTGCCCTGAGCGGGCGACGATCGGCTCCATCATCATCACCAACTCACGGGCCAGACGATCCATTACGCCTAATGGTATGGAGGCCAGGAACGAAGCCCAGAAAATGCGCCAGCCCGAGCCACTGGTTTCCCCCCAGGCCTGCTTCAACCCGGTCCGACGTTCGACCGAGACGGACGGAAAAATGAAAGAAAACCGGATGCCGATAGTGATGCCGGCGATGACCAGGACCAAAACCAGAATCAAATATGGCACTGGCAGGTCCCCGGCTTGGTCCCCAAAATATAACAACGGCACACGGGCCAACAACAAAGGTATTGCCAGTACAGCACCATAGGCCATGAATTTAAACTCACGCGGCCCCAACTGAAACTGGAACACGGCCCTCGAATCCCGATGGCCCAGCAAGGCATAGCGGTGCCAGGCGACGGAAAACACCGTCCAGAACACCCAGCGAAAAGGTTCTTCAATAACGATCCGGACGCGATCAGGCAGCTGCCAGGTTTCAACAAGATCAGCCCCGATGAACTGAACCACCCAGGTCAGGGCCATAGGAATTGCCGCCAAAGCAATAAATATGTTCAGGCGTCTGAAGACAATCGCCCACGAGCGCGCGATGGTGCGCCAAACGGGCAATTTGCCAGTATTCGCATAGAGATTATCGGTTATGTCAGCAGCAGGGTTTGAGGCTGACGATCCAGGTTCGTTTTTGGCGTCCATGGTCGGGAATTATAGGGCAGAATCGGCCGTGAGCCATTTGTTCAGGTAAATTTTGATGACGTGCGATTTGATCGGCAAATTGTGCCTTTTCCCGGATCAATCAGAAATTCCCTGTCAGAGCGGCTTCTCGGAATCTTGGAATAGTCTTTTGTTTTCAGAGCTTTGTCAGAAAATTTCTGATTTTTTGGTAATCTGGCACAAGGAATGCAATGCCTTAGGCAAATCAAACATACTGTTTGGGTCTGAAAAAAGGAGATGTGTTATGAAGGTAACGTTCAATAGTTCATCCGACTATCGTGATTTCCTCGCAGCAGAATTTGATGATGTTGCTGGTTCCGGATTTAACCGGGAAAACCGGTTTCGTGAAGGTGTCCGCGCCCTGTCAGATATCGAAAATGACATCGACCTGGATCTTGATCAGGACTGGTTGGCAGGTGACGAGCTTTCAGAATATGGCTTGATTCGCCACTAAGGTTACTTCGGGTAGGTCTAAACCAGTGAAAACCAGTATTGAACGCGCTCAATCAAGGCGTCCGCATTAATCGGTTTTGCAAGATATTCGGTGCCGCCTGCAGAAATGGCATCGGACAAACCATCACGAGAATCATTGCCGGTCAAAAACAAGACGGGCACAGCAATATTGCTATGTTCTGATCGCACCCTGCGACACGTCTCGTAACCGTCCATGCCAGGCATATTCACATCCAGCATCAACAAGTCGGGCGCGATTTCATCAATCTGCGCCAGACATTCTTCGCCAGAATGCAGCCCGACGAAATCATAGCCGATTTGATTGATCAACATTCCCAGAAACGCGATCATTGACCGGTCATCGTCGACGGCCAATACGGTCTTCTTTATGCCAGCAACCACGTTAGCAACTAACCAGAAATTTCAGGAATAACAAATACTGCCGTTGTCACGAAATGAACTTCGTTTATTGACGGCGAAACCGGACAACTTAAATACATATGCGAACACACCCCTTTGCAATAACTGCCAAGAAGCGCCCCCTCGCTCCTTGAATATAGGGTCTTTCAGGCAAAATCTCCAACAAGTTTTACACTACTTGTCAGGATTATCAGGGGGGCTGTCCGAATTATCGGGGTGGGGTCGCGATATAATGCGCCGGTTTGGCCCCACCTTTTGCCTTGCGCGCAATTGCCCCTTCGACTGTTTCCAGTTCTTCTGTAGTGGCAAGTGCTGCCTTGCGGTCGACGGGAACCGGATCAAAGACATTGGGTGGCGGATACAGGTTGGCAGTGTATGTCGCCATTTTTTGTTTGGCCGGATCAATAACCTTGTCGACATCAAGTTCATGTTGATTGGCACCAAAAGGTTCGACGCAAACTCCATCAACAACTTCCAGATCCAGCCACCATTTTTTGGGCAAGACCCGTCGGCCATGTCCCTGATAATCATCAAACCATGTCGCGATGGGTACCATCAGGGGTTTGGCCCACAACAGATGCACACCACACCAACTGGCAAACCGGGTCAGAAGGGAGCCATCTGCTGTCACGACTTTGTTCAGGGGACAGGTTTTCATGCAGCGACCACAAGCCGATCCCTTGCGATTGGTTAGTCGGTAGCGTGCACAGCGTTCAACGTCTGGCTTCCATATCTCATAGCCATTGAACATGATTTTGTCGCCCCAGGGGATCGCATCGCAGGGGCATTCGCGGGCACATTTGTAACAGTTGTTGCAAAAATATTGCAGGCCAAAGTCAATGGGCTTGTCGACGGCCAGCGGCATATCTGTGGTCATGACGACGGTTTTCAGGCGGGGGCCGACAAAGGGATTGAGAACCAGTTCACCGATGCGGCTCATTTCGCCTAAACCCGCCAGCAGGGACAGGGGTAACTGCAGGACCTCGGAATTGGTATTGGTTTGGGGTGTCGATGAAAAACCGGTATTGCGAAGGTGCTTTGCCATGACGCCGGCGATTTCGGCCCCACGCAGATAGGCGCGCATAGACTGGGAGCCGGAGATCCAGTCATCGCCACTGGCACCTTCCATGGTCTCGTAACCCTGGTCGATCTGCATGATGACGGCATATTTTTGATAGGGCACAATTTCACTGCCGTCGCCCCTGTGAGAATACCAGGCATAGGCCGGAATTTCGCAGATACCGGTTATGTCAGCTCCGAGGAAATAAGACAGGGATTTGATCGCCTTGGCATTGGCGACGGGGTCGAGGTAGCGACTGGTATCAACCTCTTTGGCTTCTCTGTCCTGCAAAGGATGCAAGGCGCCGATGGGGCCAACCAGTCCGGCACCAAAGGGGCTTTTGAGCGAGAAACGGTTTCGCTCCTTTACAGTCTTGGCACCCAGATCACCTCTCAAGGCCCGGTCAAACATGGATGCCCGCTTGGGAATGCGGGGTACTTCGTCATCCAGAATCAGGGTTGTTGGGCGGTCAACACGGTTAACCGTTTCCATGGGGTATTTGCCAAGGTCGGTTCGACGTTTGGCTTTACGGGCATGTTCACGCCCGGATGTGCCGCCATGCATGCCAGCCCAAAAGCCAAAGCGAAATTCCCTTAAGGCCGAAGGACTTAAGGCCGTATCACAGGGCAATTCGTATGCTGTGGTGATGACGCCGATGGAAAACCGGGTCCCAATGTGGGGATGGCGAAGACCCTCGTCTGTTCGCACAGCCAGCCCGGACATAACCGCCAGGCGATCTGCATCAACACCGGAATTACCGGGGACATGACCCTGTGCTGCAAACCCCAGGGCCCTGATATGACCGGATACAACAGCGGCAATTTCCGCTGTAAACAGGGTTCCGTTTTGTTGGGCACAGCCGCTGACCCATTCGTGTGCAAGGTTTTCATATTCGGGGATACGACCATGTTCGACAAGAAAAACAACGGCGTGGGTATGACCGGAAACAGCGGCATCCGTCCAGGCATTTTCAGGTATTTGACAAATACCGACAGCCGCCGCATCAAGGAAATAACAGGCCCCCTTTACGTCCGACATGCGCAAACCGGGATCGTCCGGCACGGCACCCAGGGGCGCTGCATCCCCCACAAGAAACGGTTTCAGATGGGCCGTATATTCCTCAAGCGCCTGGGACAGACTGTTGCCATTTGATGTGGATGCAGGTTGGTTAACAAGCCTGGGCGCTGCGGCTTCTTTGTCGGCAAGGGTGGTATCATGGGACAAAAGTTCCAACGGGTAGGGGCCATGCGAAAACGGACGTTCCCTGAATTGCTTTTCTCCCAAAACATCTCTCCTGAATGCCAGTGTTGCCAGAGTTACTGGCGTTGCTAATCTTAATTGCTCAATAAAGTCGCCATCGTTGAGTCCAGTTCAGCACAGCTTGAATCTGCCAATGCTGCTGTACGGGCTTTTTTAATTTGTTGTGCGGCGATCAGAACACCACTTTCCACCGCAGGCTCAATCAGCTCTGTCAGAATGCGGGAAAGATTGCTGCTGCCGCGTCGGTGGGTTTCACCATAACCTTTGACCAGCCGGGCGCAGGCAATAACCTCGATACCGGTTTCACGATCCAGACTGAGAGCGCCTTTTACCGCCGTCAGCCAACGTTCAATCAGTGCCTGCTCGCTGGCATAACGATGTCCCGCACGGCGAATGGATTTCAGGCTGGCCATGAAACGCATCAAGCCATAACCAAAAGCACCGCTGGTTGTGATGTGCAGGCCAACATTGAAGCTGTCCAGTTTGTTGTGCCGACCAGCCCAGCCAAGTAAGGGACGGGCAAGAAAGCCAGGCAATACCGAGCAAAATTCCTCAAGACCTGGTTTTAGAAAATCGACAACTACGACAGGCTGATCCGGTGCGGCTTTCAGGTCCTTGCGAATACGGGGCAGACGATCGGGCCGGGTTTTTAGATCGGCGACACGAATGACATCTTCATAGGCCATCCAGTGGGCCAGGGCACGGGCTGCCTCGATGGTAATCTCAAAGCCGGTACCCTCGCCGTTCTGGGCCATATCGTGATCCCGTATCGGATCCAGGCGATCAAGAAACAGGCCGGCATATTTTGCATCCTGATATTCAATCAGGCGGGAAACACCTTCATTGACCATGGCCAGGGCGGGGCCTGGATATTCCCGATCAATACGTTCGGCCAGGGCACCAGGGGTCATTGGAATTGATTTATGGGAGGTCCGCGGTTCAGAAGATGTCGTGTCACTGGTTTTGGCGGAGGCAAGATCGAAACCTGCGGCAAAGCCATGCAGGTTGTTTTCAACAGCGATGCCACCGTCCCGAATGACGCCTTCCAGGGTTTCGCGTTGCATGGGCAAACGGCCAGATCCAGCCATGGCACCCAGCAGTACAGAATTTATCAAACTGCTGGATTCAAGGGCGACTTTGCTCATATCAAACAGAACAGCCTCGCGTGACATTTCCTGGGCGGCTGCAATGATCCTTTTGGTATCTGTCCGGCCATCACCCATGGCGGCTTTTTCAATTGTCGCGTAAACCCGGTGTGTCGACGCGATCAGGGTGGTTTTGTCCGGTGTAATAAAACCGTTTTGCACGGCCCGTCCTGCTTCCAGCAATTCAGAAGCAACCATTACGTCGATATCGCCTGGATTGGGCAGCAGCGTTAAAACAGGCAAGCGCCCATTCAGGTCCGCGGCTTTCATGGGGAAGATTTCGACAAAATAGGTGGTCGCACCCGTACGCTGGGCGAGGCCAGGAATCGAAGTGCTTTGAACAATAAAGCCTTCTCGCTCGGCCGCTGAGACTACCCAGTCCGTCAACAAACCGCCACCTTCGCCACCCAGAGCCGCGATCAGGATACTGACCGGTGCATCCGGCAGTGCTTCGGATACTGTCATCTGTTCGACCGTGCTCATGCCACGTCTCCTGTGGCGGCTGGGCTTCCACCCATCCAGCCAATGAAACGTCGTCGCCAACGCTCTACCATGCGGTCAATGGCCGTTGCATTTTGCACAACGTCGGCCCGATAGAAAGACGGGCACAGGGTCGCGGCATGGGCATTTTCACCGCACAGGCCACAGGCAACACAGCCTTCGTCTACATGGGCAACCGGATCAGATTTCAGGGGGTCACCACTGCTTTTGATGGTCAGCGAGGGACAGCCCGACAGGCGCACGCAGCTATGGTCACCCGTACAGCAGGCTTCATCAACACCAAAGCGGGACCGCACAACCCGGTCGCCGTCTGCAACGGCCTTGCGATCAACGGGTTTCTTTTTGCGCTGCACAGCCAACATACATTCACCATCGGCAATGATGACCTTCAGACCACCTTCTTTTGTGGTCATGGCCTCGGTCAGGGTTTTACGCATTTCGCTGACGTGATAGGTACGAACGCGTTTAATCCATTGGACACCAACCCCTTTCAGGGCAGAAACAATATCCTGGCCTGTGGGTTCGTTACGGGCGTTGGTACCCGTTGACGGAATATGTTGTGCGCCCGTGGCTGACGTATAACCGTTGTTGAAAATCATCAACACGGAATCGTCTTTGTTAAAGACGGCATTGGCGACACCACTGGTCAGGCCATTATGCCAAAAACCACCGTCTCCCATGATGCTGACCACCCGGTTGCCGAAGTTTGGTCCAACGCCTGTGGATGAGGCCAGCCCAAGGCCGTAGCCAAGGACTGTGTTGCCCATGTTAAAAGGGGGCAAGGTTGAAAAGGTGTGACAGCCGATGTCTGCCGATACGTGGAAGGGGCCGGTTTCCTGTTCCACCAGTTTCATGGCACTGAACACTGGACGTTCCGGACAGCCGACACAAAATCCAGGGGGGCGGGGGGGGACCGGCTCGCCCAATAGTTCGGCGGCCTTGGCTTTATAACCAGAGATGCGGGCAACTGTATCGACCACGGATGCGGTGTCCACGCCCGCAGGTTGCGTGCCTTCGATGAATTTGGCGATGCCTTCCTGCAGGACGGCGGCGACATATTCTCCAGCCATGGGCAAGACGTCCTTGCCGACGATGGTGGTGTTGATATCGGCCTTGCGCAGATAGGAATGGGCAGCCTGTTCGATAAAGTCGGGCTGGCCTTCTTCGACGATCAAGACCGCTTTTTTGCCTGCACAAAACTGAACAAATTCATCCGGCACCAATGGATAAGTCACGTTCAGGACATAAATCGGGATTTGACTGTCGCCAAAAATATCGGCAAGGCCCAGTTGTTGCAGGGCTCGCATGACACCGTTGTAATGGCCGCCCTGCACAATGATGCCGATATCATCCTTGTCACCGTCAAAGAATTCGTTCAGCTGATGTTCGCGAATGAATTCCAGGGCAGCAGGCAAGCGGGTGTCGATTTTGTGCTTTTCCTGAGCATAGGTGGACGGCGGTAAACAGATTTTACCGTAATCAAAATCAGGGTTTTGCAGGACGTTACGGCGGGAAAATTCCGGCCGACGATTGTCTTTGGTTTCGAAGCTACCACGCACGTGACAGGCGCGGATACGCAATTCCAGCATCACTGGCGTATTGCTGGCCTCAGATAACTGAAAGCCTTGTTCGACCATGTCAACGATTGTTGTCAGGTTGGGACGAGGGTCCAGCAGCCATATTTGTGATTTCATGGCAAAGGCGTGACTGCGTTCCTGAATGATGGAAGCACCTTCACCATAATCTTCCCCAACAACAATCAGGGCACCGCCCTTAACCCCGGCCGAGGCCAGGTTGGACAGGGCATCTGATGCAACGTTGGTGCCGACCGTGGCTTTCCAGGTGACAGCGCCGCGCAAGGGGTAATTGATCGAGGCACCCAGCATGGCAGCGGCACCTGCTTCATTTGCGCAGGTTTCCAGATGTACACCCAGTTCATCCAGAATGCCTTGCGCATCCGCCAGCACATCCATCAAATGGGAAATTGGTGCGCCTTGATAGCCGCCAACATAACTGACACCAGACTGCAACAGCCCCTTGGTAACCGCCAGTATACCTTCCCCGTGAAAGGTTTCGCCATCACCCAGTCGCAGGGACTGAACTTCTTTTTTGAACGACCGTTCCATCTTTGTCTTAATCCCGAATAAACTATGGTAGAAATACTGATTGGATTGCACACTTGTGTGGATTGTTTGCCTACCCAACAATTATGTATATTAATCGATAGTTTTGTTCAGGACCATGAAAATCTGGAAAATGATTGCTGTTCATATCTGCCAAAAGGTTGCAAATGGCGCATTAAGTGGTGAATATCCTTTTGCTGACAGTGGCTTGCCTTCTTTAAAATCGTTTTTATCTGTCATAGTCGGACCTGTGCATCAGTGAGCAGACCGGAATATTCTCCAGAGGAGACATCTTGGCTGAGATTACCTACGAAGTTTATGTATTGGTCAGTGGTCGTTGGACGATTGAATCGCGCTATACCAATATGGAACGCGAGGCAGCGATTGATGACGCCAAGTCAATGCACAGCAATCCTAATGTCAAAGCCGTCAAGGTCATCAAGGAGACTTACGAAGCCTCGACAAATTCAACCATTGAAGCGACGGTTTTTACGACTGAGTCGATTAGCGATATGCCGAACACGGGTGGCGGCGGTTTTGCGGATATGGAAGTTAACGTCGGTGGAGGAACCGATTTTTCAGAAATGTCATTCGATATGGATGCGCCCGATGATTATGATGATCCAGCGCCATCGCCCCGGACCCGCAAGGCCAAGAAAAAGATAGTAAAGGCAGGTAAGTCACCAATTGCGACCATTTTTATGAAGATTATGCTGATAACGGCAGTCAGTATTGGTTTTGCGCTTTTGATGACATATCTATCGACAGAAGGTTATTTTGGTTAGGCGCGGGTGGAACCGGCAGTGGGAGGCCGGTAAAAAATGCTGCGAACAAGTGGATAATTCTTCATGAGTATGCAAGCGCAGACTATTATTATTTTTGTCGGCTCGTTTCTGTTTGCCTTCATGTCGCTGGCATTTGTTTTTATTGCACCGATCGAGCGCTTGATGCTGAAGGAGTGGCTGACCAGTGGCGGCTCTGGTGCTGGCGCGGATGACAAGGCGGCCGACAATGCTGCTCCGGCAGCACCGACACCAAAAAAGCAGGAAGAAATAAAGGTTCCAGAGCAATCTTTTGAACCTGGAGCCGAAGTGCCTGAAGCCCCGGACTCTGAATCTGAAGAGGCCGCTGATGAGGCTGAGGCTGAGGGTGAGGCAGAAGCTGAGTCGGAAGTTGAGGTGGAAATGCCCTCGGCTGAAGAAGAAATTGACGATGCGGACGATGAAAAGGCGACGAAAGAAGAAGTGCGCGATGCGCGCGTATTAATGATGAAGTTCCTTGAAGGGGCCTTGGCCGGTCTGATGAAAGATGGCTTGCGGCTGGACGGGGTAAACCGTTTTGGCTGCCATCTGTTCCTGGCAGGTGCGGCAGAAGTGCTGACCCGGACAGGTGGCTTGAGCAAGGGGCAGTTTGTGGGCGTTCTGGAAAAGTGCGTTGCGGTCCTGGGAACTGACAGGAAAATGGCCCGCCAGTTCGGCAAAAAATACGAAGAATATCTGCTCGAGCCAAAATATTGCGACATGTTCCGTTCCGGTGCCACAGCCATGGAGCGCTTTGCCGAAGACAGCCACATGAACGTTGCTGCAGCCCTGGGGCAGGCGCTGGACGAATGGAGCAAGCCGGATAACAAGGGAGACAGTGGCGCGCCGATCGCCGTTATGTTTACCGATATTGTCGGCTCAACCAGACTGACGGAGGAACATGGCGACGATGCCATGCAAAAAATCGTCCGGGCTCACAACAAGATTGTGCGTGAATCATTGCGCAACTTTGCCGGAGTTGAAGTCAAGCATACGGGCGATGGCATCATGGCTTCCTTCAAGTCAGTAGCCAATTCCGTTGACGCCTCCCGTGAAATGATGCAAGGCATCGCTGCCTTTAACAAAGGCGCTTCAGAAATTCCGCTGGAAATCAGAATTGGCCTGAATGCCGGAACGCCCATTGCCGAAGACGGCGATTTGTATGGCACAACTGTGCAGATTTCAGCCCGGTTGTGTGACAAAGCCGAAGATGGTGGCATTGCCGTATCCAACCTGGTGAAGGAACTTGCGGCTGGAAGTTCGGCACAATTTACGGAAATGGGTGAGTTGGAGCTGAAGGGCGTGTCTGAGGCGGTCAAGGTTTATTCTGTCGCCATAAACTAGAGATCTATTTGCCGTCCGGTCGGCGACGCAACATGTGCATGCACTTGACCGTCATAACCACTTCATCATTTTGATTAACCGTGCGGTGATCCATAAAAATCACACCTCGATCCGGTTTAGATTTCGACGGTTTGACCTGGGTGACTTCGGCTTCCATCCAGATTGTGTCGCCGGGGCGAACCGGCTTCAGCCAGCGCAATTCATCAAAGCCGGGTGATCCCAGATTAGCGGCGTCCAGAATACCCAGTCTAAAGAACAGGCTGAAGCTGAGAGAAATTGTCTGAAAGCCGCTTGAAATCAACCCGCCGTGAATGCCGTCCTTTGCACTTTCGGCATTCATATGCAGGGGTTGCGGGTCATAGACCATGGCGAATGTTAGAATTTCGGCTTCACTGATTGTTTTGCCGTGGGTGCGAAACGTGCGCCCGATCTCAAAGTCATCAAAATACATATCAGCCATAATAGATCTATCCCTCAAGTAACAGTCTGCAGGCGCCGCTCAACGACCCCCAGTAAAATTGCAAAAATCAAAGCCAAGCTACCGCCAATGGCGATTGCAACGCCGGTAGCCTGCCAGCCGCCAACCAGACCAACCAGGGCACCCAGGGCGGGTGGGCCAAGTAGCATGCCGGTGTTGGCGCCATTGATGATGACACCGTTTGTCGTCGCGGTCAGATCAGGTGTTGGGCTGTGCAGAACGGAACCAGACAGCAAGGTCGTTGGCAACAAGCCCCCGAAGAAGGAAAAGGCGATGGCCAAAACAATTCGGAAACTATCGTTTATGCCTTCTGCGAAGACCCCATAGCCGAAAATGGCCATACATAAACTGCCAAAAGCGACCAGATGCCAGCGCGTATAACCACGCTGCAACAACCAGCTACCCAGCAGATTTCCGGGCACATTGACGAACACAACAAGTGCTGTCAGCCAGGCCGCTGTGGCCATATTGTTGCCGGAAACATCGCCGAGGAAAGCTGGCAGCCAGGACATCATGGCCGCCCACTGCCCGGCATAGGCCATGAAGCAGGCAGCCAGCAACCAGGGACCGGGGCGCGCCAGAACACGAAACATGGCTGTAAGAATGTTAAGGCCTTTTTGGCCTTTGACACGCCGAGGCAAGCTTCGGGTCATGTACATGAACAACCCCAACAAGGCTCCCGTAGCGACAGCGTTAACCAGCCAGATACCGCGCCAGTCTGTCAATGTCAGCAAGGCAGGCGTGGCAGCCATCATCGCGGCCATGCCAAAGGGCATATATGCGGCCCAGATGCCAAAGACGAGGCGTTGATCGTTCGGCGCACTGACCCGCATCAGGATGGACGGAATACTGACGACAATGCCAACAAACCCGACACCTTCCAGAAAACGGGAGGTCAGCAAAGTCGTGACATCATGGGCGTTTGCGCCCAGCAAACAACCAGCAATGACAAACAACATGGCGAATAAAATGGTGCGGCGATGCCCAATGCGGTCACTGACGCCACCGGCCAACAGACCGGTCAAGGCGCCCGTCAAACTAACTGTGGACAGCACCCAGCCAGCAACAGGAAGGCTCAAGTCAAATTCCGTCACCAGAAGATCAAGAACAGGGGGTGCCTTGCCGACCTGAAGAGCACCGACAACGCCAGCCAAAACAGCAACGATTACAATTGGCCACCGGGTCTCTGATTTATCACTCATTAAGGGAGGCTTTCGGGCAAGGAGGGCTTTCGGGGTGTTATTAAATGACCTTGCCAGGGTTCATTATACCGTTCGGGTCAATCAGGTCCTTGATCTTGCTCATGAGTTCCATTGCGGTTGGATCCTTGTAGCGTTTTATTTCTTGTCGTTTGTGGCGACCCACACCGTGTTCGGCGCTAATGGACCCACCCAACTTGTGCACGATTTCATGAATGATGTGATGGATGTCGTGGGCCTGAGACATAAAGTCAGCATCCGACATGGCCAGGGGGCGAGAGAAATTGAAGTGAACATTGCCATCCCCCATATGACCGAAAGCCACAACCCTGACATCTTCGATCATCGCCGATATTGCTTCTGATCCTTCTGCGATCAACTGCGGGATTTGTGTGATAGGTACAGAAACATCATGTTTGACGCTGGCCCCTTCAGGCTTTTGCGCTTCGTTCAGGGATTCGCGCATTTTCCACAGGGCGCTGGCCTGGGCGGCACTTTCGGCGATAACAGCGTCTTCAAGCACATCATCATTATAGGCGGCCTCAAGCATGTTTTCAAAAGCAGTTCGCAAATCTACTTCCTTGCCAGGGGTAGAAATTTCGATCAGGGCATACCATTCATATTTGTTATCCAGGGGATCGCGGCAGCCCTCAATATTATTGCAGAGAAAGTCGACGCCGATGCGGGGCATCAATTCAAAGGCGGTAACGGTGTCGCCAACGGCCTGACGGGCCCGGCTCAATAAATCGATTGCCGCAGCGACATGCGGAATGGCAACAAAGGCGGTGATCATGTCACCTGGTTTCGGGAACAGTTTCAAGGAAGCGGCGGTGATAATACCCAACGTTCCTTCGGCACCAATAAACAGGTTTTTCACACTGTAGCCGGTGTTGTCTTTGCGCAAGGTTTTCAGGTCGTTGATGATTTCGCCACTTGGCAAAACCACTTCCAGCCCCAGGGCCAGGTCGCGGGCGTTGCCATATTTCAGAACGCCTGTGCCACCGGCGTTGGTGGAAAGATTGCCGCCAATCCGACAACTGCCCTGCGACCCCAGGCTGAGCGGAAACAGGCGTTCGATATCATCGGCGGCTTGTTGAATATCGGACAAAATGCAGCCGGCCTCAACGATGATGGTGTTGGCCAGGGGATCGATGTCGCGAATCCGGTTCAGGCGTCTGAGGCTGATGATAATCTCATGTTGTCCCTCAATCGGAATCGAGGCCCCCACAAGGCTGGTATTTCCTGCCTGAGGCACCACGCTGGTGCCGGTTTCATCGCAGATTTTCAGGATGTTCGAGACTTCAACTGTATTCGCCGGTTTCATCATCAGGGTGGCCGAGCCGAACCACAGGCCACGGTCTTCCCGCACCCAGGGCGCAATCTCTTCCTGGTCTTCGGTCCAGCCTCCTGGTCCGACAGCGGCCTTGAGCCGGTCAATAACCTCAGCCTTGGGGGGCGTGAACTCGCGCGTGGTATCCATAAGGTGTGTTCCCTGGTTCCTGTTCAAGAACAGTGCCGTTTTCCGGCGCGGTGATCAAGATTATGCCGGCATTAACTTGATCTGGGCGCGGTGGCTCGTTTCAGTCGGTCATTGATCGCCTGGCCAATACCATCGTTGGGGATGCTGGCAACAGCAATGGCGGAAAATTCCGGGCGATCCATGGTCCTGAGAAAGGCAAATAGATTGCTGGCCGCTTCTTCAGCATTTCCTGACGGGCTGAGATTAAGCGACACCAGGCCGTCGGTATCAGCAGCGGGACCAAAAGCCAGCCAGGCTTCTCCCGGCCCTGGATTGTCGGCATTCATATGCACCGGCAACCTGGGCGCATAGTGGCTTTCCAGCATGCCGGGTGATTTCAGTAATTTCGGCTGTTCGGGATTTGCCTCACGGACGTTCTTGTCGATTGTGCGCAGCATGGACAGAGTTACGCCGCCAGGCCTTAACAGAACTGGCGGATATTCATCGACCGACAGAACCGTTGACTCCAAGCCAACTTCACAGGCCCCGCCATCCAGAACAAGATCTACTTTTGCGCCCAGGCTCTCAATGACATGTTCCGCCATTGTCGGGCTGACAGCACCTGAACGATTGGCGCTGGGGGCTGCCAGGGGACAGCCTGCTTTTCTTAACAGGGACTGGGCCAGGGCATGGTCCGGCACCCGAATGGCGATTGTCTGCAAACCAGCACTGACTTCTTTTGCCACCGGGCAGTCAGGTTGTTTTTGAACCACCAGGGTCAAGGCGCCGGGCCAGAAGGCCGCAGCAAATTTCCGGGCCGTCTCATCGAAAATACCCAGGTTTTCGGCGGCTGCCAAATCAGGCACGTGACAAATCAACGGATTGAAATCGGGCCTGCCCTTGGCTTTGAAGATACCTGCAACGGCGTCCCCATTGGTCGCATCCGCACCCAATCCGTAGACCGTTTCCGTGGGAAAGGCGACAAGGCGACCGGCCTGTAGAAGGCGGGCAGCTTCATCAAGGGCCTCTTCGCTGGCCGGGGTCGGTTGTAATTGCGTCATGCCTGAGTTTACTCGGCAGCCTGGCCCGGCGTCAGTTGGCTTCCCCGCAACAACTTGCCAGGCAATTCACCGGTAAATTCGCCATCCCGCATGACTTCAATGCCGGAGACAAAAGTATGTCGATAGCCCGTGGCTTTTTGCACAAACCGGCGACCCCCGGCAGGCAAATCATAAACAAGCTCAGGTGCCAGAAGGTTCAGGCTTTTCATGTCGATCAAGTTAAAATCTGCCTTGTATCCGGGTGCAACAATACCGCGGTCATTCAGGCCATAGGTCCGGGCTGTATCCATGGTTTGCTTGCGGACCAGAAATTCCAGGGGCAATTGTTCACCACGAGTTCTGTCCCGGGCCCAGTGGGTCAATAAATATGTCGGCGAACTGGCATCACAAATCAAGCCCACATGGGCACCGGCGTCGGCCACACCGCAGACGGTATTTTCATCCAGTAACATTTCACGCACAGTTTCCAGATCACCAGAATTGTAATTTTCAAAAGGATGCAGCAACAATCCACGGCCCTCATTCTGGCACATCAGTTCCAGTGCCATTTCAACGGGATCCAGGTTTTTGGATTTTGCCTGGGCAGCAACACTGTTCTGCGCCAAAGGCTCGTAATCAACGGGTGCTTTCAGCTCGAACGTGCGCTCAAGGGCCGCGCGGATAAAGCGGGTATGTTCATCATCCGGAAGATCATCGACCATTTGTCGGCGTAATTCGCTGTCTTCACATATGCGGGCAAGACGGGCGGCAGGTGTCATGTCCGCCAAAGCCAGCCAGGCCGGGTGGGTGGTAAAAGGATGCACCGTCGATTCCAGGCTCATCAAAACACCAATGGGGCGGCAGCCGATCTGGGCTGAAAATTCAAGCCCGTCCCGGCAGGCATCGCCAACGGCATCCAGGGTTTCTCGCCATAATCCCGGTGCCTTGTCGACCTGAACCAAAAGCACGGACAACGGGCGTCCGGCAAGTTCGGCGGCAGCCCGCATTTTTTCAAATTCTCCTGGGCCGAAGTCTGAATTGACTTCGATGACACCTGACCCGGCGCGGCGCATGGCGCGGGCCAGACCGGCCAGTTCTGCATCTTCGGCAGTGAGGCCTGGTGTGAAGCGACCGTCTGCGGCTTTATGTTTGGTGGTGCGGGCTGTCGTAAAACCCAGAGCACCTGCCTGCAGGGATTGTTCAAGCAATTCACCCATGCTGTCGACTTCGGCAGATGTGGGTTTCTCCTGGTGATCTGCACCGCGTTGTCCCATGACGTAATAACGCAAGGCTGCGTGGGGCACCTGGGCACCAATATCCATGATTCGGGGGGTGGTCTCCAGGGCATCAAGATATTGCGGAAAACTCTCCCAGGTGAAGTTGATACCTTCAGCCAGAACGGTTTCTGGAATATCTTCCACACCCTCCATGAGATTGATCAGGTAAGGTTCGCTGCCAGGGCGCACGGGCGCAAAACCCACGCTACAGTTGCCAAAGACCGCTGTGGTGACACCATGCCAGGATGACGGTGTGAGATAGGGGTCCCAGGTTGCCTGACCATCGTAGTGGGTGTGAATATCCACCCAGCCCGGAGTCAGCAGCAAGCCGCTCCCATCGATCTCTCGTTTTCCTTTTCCCAGACCTTGGCCCACCTCAGAAAACAGACCGTCATCTACAGCAACATCTGCGATGTGGCAGGGCTCGCCCGTGCCGTCGGCGATATTTGCACCGCGAATGACCAGATCATGCATAGCTTGGTTCCTTATCCTGTCCTTGGTCGCAAAGAATACGCTGTGCCGGGGGGATGGTTCAAGCGGCTGCTGCCTGCAAGGAAACATTCTGTCCTCTGCCGCTTATTTCTTGCGTCCATATAGTCAGTTAGGATATGACCAGCGCAGAAACTGTATGGAGCCTCTCATGTCCGACTATCAAGCCCCCCTGCGCGATATGCGCTTTGTCCTCGATGAAATTGCCAGTTTTGATGTCCTGAGCGCGCTGCCGGGTTATGAAGAAGCGACGCCCGATCTGGTTGACGCCGTGCTGGATGAAGCCAATAAACTGGCTTCTGAGGTTTTGGCACCCCTGAACAAGTCCGGGGACGAGCAGGGCAGTCGGTTGGAAAATGGTGTGGTGGTTAATCCCGATGGATTTGCCGATGCGCACAAACAGTTTGTTGAATCCGGTTGGGGCAGCCTGCCTTTTGATCCCGAATATGGTGGACAGGGCTTGCCTTTCACACTGGGCGCGCCGCTTCTGGAAATGTGGGCATCGGCCAACATGGGCTACAGTCTGTTGCCGCTGCTCACCCAGGGCGGAATTGATGCCATCGGTCATTATGGCACGCCGGAGCAAAAAGCCACTTACCTGGAAAATTTGATTACGGGCAAGTGGTCTGGCACCATGAACCTGACGGAACCTCAGGCCGGATCCGATGTGGGTGCTGTAAAAACCAAAGCTGAACTTCAGCTGGACGGCAGTTATAAAATCACCGGAACCAAAATCTTTATTTCCTGGGGTGATCACGAATTATCAGAAAACATTGTTCACCTGGTGTTGGCTCGATTGCCCGATGCGCCGGGCGGCACCAAAGGCATTTCCTGTTTCATCGTGCCCAAATATCTGGTCAATGAAGATGGCTCGCCAGGTGCCCGCAACGATCTGCGCTGTGTTTCCCTGGAACATAAACTGGGCATTCACGCCAGCCCTACCGCCGTGATGTCGTTCGGCGATGAAGGCGGCGCCACAGGCTATCTGATGGGGCCGGAAAATGGTGGCATGCGCGTAATGTTTGTCATGATGAACAACGCCCGATTTGGCGTCGGCATGGAAGGTGTATCCATCGCTGAACGCGCTTATCAACATGCCCTGGCCTTTGCGAAAGATCGCGTACAGGGCCGGGTTGTGGGTGGCGGACAAGGGGCGACGATTGTCGATCATCCGGATGTACGCCGCATGTTGATGACCATGAAGGCGCTGACAGAAGCCTCACGGGCGCTCGCCTATTATACCGCCAGTCAAAATGATCTGGCCTCTCATCATGAAGACGAAGTTGCCCGTGAAGCCGCCAACGACCGGCTTGCCTTGTTAACCCCGCTGGTCAAGGCCTGGAGCACTGATATAGGCTGCGAGGTCGCGTCCCTGGGTGTGCAGGTTCACGGTGGCATGGGTTTCATTGAAGAAACCGGTGCGGCCCAATATTTTCGCGATTCCCGCATTGCCCCGATCTATGAAGGCACCAACGGTATTCAGGCGCTGGATTTGGTTGGTCGCAAGTTACCTTTGGCTGGCGGTGCAGCTGTTGGCAGTCTGTTTGCTGAAATCAGTGGCACTATTTCAGAACTACAGGCAGGCGATTTTGCCGATGTTGGTGACAGCCTGGCCCTGGCCCATGAGGCGCTGGTTGCTGCAACGAAATGGATCACGACGGGTCATGTGGATGACCCAAGAGCGCAAGGCACCGGAGCGACGAACTATCTCAAGATGTTTTCAACCGTTGCCGGTGGCTGGTTGATGGCGCGCGCAGCTCTGGCAGCAAATCGCAAGCTGGCTGCATCCGAAGGTGATGCCGGTTTTTACAAGGCAAAAATAGCCACAACGCGGTTTTATGCAGAACAAATCCTCTCTCAGGTGCCTGGATTGCTGAAAGCGGTAACCAGTTCTTCAGAGGCAACCTTTGCAATCGATCCAGAACAAATGACAGGCTGAATTTGCTTTTAATAATACCGGTTCTTAATAATCGGTCTTGACGTTAACGTAAACGTCAAGATACCATTCAGGTCTTCACGTCAGACCTTCATGTCAGACCTTCCTGGGGGAGCAGCAAAGCTGTTCCCCTTCACGTATTTCCCCATATTGCCCATATTCTGGCAGCCAGGCAGAAATCCATTGTCTAAATTTGTTGACTACCCCAGCACTGACCTTCCGGAAGAGGGCACCATTCAGGAGGTCTCTCCTGGTTTGTACTGGGTGCGTATGCCCCTGCCGCTGATCCTGAACCATATCAATTTATGGCTTGCAGATGACGGAGACAGCTGGACGATTATTGATACAGGTCTGAAAGATGACCGGATCAAGGAATTGTGGGATCAGATTTTTGGCACCTTTCTGGATGGCAAGCCGGTAAAGCGGGTATTTGTCACCCACATGCATCCGGATCACATGGGTCTGGCGGGCTGGCTGTGCGAGAAATTTGGTGCAGAGCTGATCATGTCCAGACTGGATTGGACCTTGGGTCGACTGCTGTCGACGGATGTTCGCGATACAGTGCCGGAATTCCTGATTGATTTTCACAGGGAAATGGCCGTCCCGGAAGAAAACCTGGATCATCTCCGGTCTCAGGGATATGGAAATTTTGCCAAAGGCGTGTCCCCTGTTCCCATGGTCTACAATCGCATACGTGAAGGTGACACGATCAAAATCGCTGGCAGCGACTGGCTGGCCATGCGGGGCGAAGGGCATACATCTGAACATATATGTCTTTACAGTAAAGAGCGTGGCGTCTTGATCGTTGGCGATCAGATCTTGCCGCGAATCAGTCCGATCATCGGCGTGTATCCTGGTGAACCCAAGGCAAATCCACTGCTGGATTACCTCACGTCGCTCAAAAAATTCAGAAAATTGCCGACCGATACTTTTGTGTTGCCTGCTCACGGACTTCCGTTTTATCGGCTTCAGGAACGGATCGATGAATTGACCCGCCACCACGAAGAACGGCTTGAGGCCATTCTTGAAGGGTGTCAGACAGCAAGACCTGTCTGGGACTCCCTGCCGTGGCTCTTCCACCGTAAAATGGAGGGCAGCACAGTCTTCATGGCCTTGGCCGAAGCCCAGGCCCATTTCAATAAACTGGAATTTGACGGAACCCTGGTTCGGGAAATTGGCGACGACGGCATTCATCGTTTTCGTACCGTCGAGAAGGCAACCGCTGCTGCCTGAAGGAACAACATGACAGATTGTTTTGAAGCACCAGAGGGTGGCTGCGCCTGTGGCCAAATCAGATATCGTCTGAGCTGTGAGCCCATGTTCGTCCATTGTTGTCATTGCAAGTCCTGCCAGCGCGAAACCGGTTCAGCCTTCGCCGTCAATGCGATAATCGAAACGGATCGTGTTGTGCTGTTATCTGGTAAACCGGAAACCGTGCTGACCCCGTCGGACAGTGGCAAGGGGCAAAAAATTGTCCGTTGCCCAACCTGTCATGTGGCTGTCTGGAGCCACTATGCCGGTCCGGATGACAAAGTCAGTTTTATCCGAGCAGGTACGCTGGATGAACCCGATCGCACACCCCCCGATATTCATATTTTCACCGCGTCAAAACAGCCCTGGGTTCAACTGCCCGCTGATACGCCATCTGTCGCCATCTACTATGACTGTAAGGACCACTGGTCCGAAGAAAGCCTGAAAAGGCGCAAAGCTGTCGGCTGGTAGAAAAATTTCCGAAAAGCCCTGATTTGATGATCTTGTTCTGGTGCAAAACTGTTTGTGGGAGTAGCATCGACGCCATAAATGGTCGGTGCAACACGACCAGACAAAGAGACCATTAACCGGGGAGATATGCGATGACAGACGAAATTTGGCTGAAGGCCTATCCGAAAGATATTGAGTGGGATCAAAGTTTTGAGGTTAAACCTCTGTGGTCCATTCTGGATGACGCTGTGCGCCGCTTTCCCAATAATGATATCATCGACTTCCTCGGCAAAACCTACAGCTACGCCGAAATTGGTCATCAGGTGGACCGGGCTGCGGCGGGGTTCCAGCGGCTGGGTGTCGGCAAGGGCACAAAAGTTGGCCTGTTTTTGCCCAACTGCCCCCAGTTCATTATTTCCTATTTTGGCATATTAAAAGCCGGCGGCACGGTGGTGAATTACAGCCCGCTTTATTCCGAGCAGGAATTATTGCACCAAATCGAGGACTCGCACACCGACATCATGGTGACGCTGAACCTTAAAGTCCTGTATCCGAAAATGAAGGCCATGCTGGCTCAAAGCCGGGTCAAGAAATTGATCATCGGCAACATGCCTGAAGTTTTGGCTTTCCCGAAGAACCTGTTGTTCCCGCTGTTCAAGCGTGGCGATATCGCTGCTGTGCCAAATGACAAAGACCACGTTGCCTTTGCTCAACTTGTGAATAATGACGGAGCCTATACCCCGGCTGAAATCGATCCGGCCACAGACATTGCCGTGCTGCAATATACGGGTGGTACCACGGGCGTCTCCAAAGGGGCCATGCTGACCCACGCAAATCTTTATGCCAACACCATGCAAGGCAGGGTTTGGTTTGAAGGTGTCACGGAAGGCGAGGAGACCATGATGGGTGTGCTGCCGTTCTTCCATGTTTTTGCCATGACGGTGGTGATGAACCTGTCCATTTCCATTGCAGCAAAAATCATCATGCATCCGCGGTTCGAGCTGGAACCGGTGCTGAAAGATCTGGACAAGAAAAAACCCACTTTGTTCCCTGGCGTGCCGACCATGTACACCGCTATCAACAATTACCCCAAGCTTTCGGATTATGATCTGTCGTCGTTGAAGTTTTGCCTGTCCGGTGGTGCGCCGTTGCCGGTTGAGGTCAAACAGAATTTCGAAAGCTTTACCGGTTGCAAACTGGTGGAAGGTTATGGCCTGACGGAAACCTCGCCCATTGCCTCAGCCAGTCCCCTGATGGGCGTCAGCAAGGAAGCGTCCATAGGTCTGCCGTTACCGGGCACGCACATTGTCATTACAGACCGCGAAGACCCGCACAAAATTATGGCCCAAGGTGAAGACGGCGAGATTTGTGTGATCGGCCCCCAGGTCATGTTGGGTTATTGGGGCCGTGAAGAAGCCACGGCGGAAACCATTGTCGATGGCATGCTGCATACCGGTGATGTGGGTTACATGGATGAAGAAGGCTATACCTTTATCATCGACCGCATGAAAGATTTGGTGCTGGTTGGTGGCTTCAATGTCTATCCGCGTCATGTGGAAGAAGCCATTTATCAACACCCAGGTGTTGAGGAAGTTACCGTGATCGGCATTACGGATGACTATCTGGGGCAGGTCATCAAGGCCTTTATCAAGCTGAAAGACCAGCAAACCCTGACAGAAGATGAATTGATCGCTTTCCTCGGCGACAAACTGGCCAAGCATGCCCTGCCGCGCCAAACCGAATTCCGTGACGAACTGCCAAAGACCATGATCGGCAAGCTGTCAAAGAAGGAACTTGTGGCCGAAGAAAAGGAAAAATATGAGGCCGCGAAAGCAGCGTCAACTTGATGCTATTGCGATCACTTACGGGTCAATCAAGGTTCGAATTTTGAGGGTATGAGTGATTCACATTGAAAAAGATTAAGTTTTTTCAACTTGATATAGCTTGAAGTGGTGATTATGGTTCAGCAATCGACTGTAAGTGAATTTCTGGCTAGACTGTTTTGTTGGCGCATTTAGGCACCCTGCAGATCAATGCCACTGGCTGGAGCGTTTCCGGGTTTAAAGGAAACGCAGCGCTGCCTCAAATCCAGGCAGTGCACCAAAAGTTACGCTGAAGCAATTCCGTCCAAGCCGGAATCGCCTTGGTTTTGGGGACAATGCAAGTATTTGTTATGTGGGAGCGGGCTATTTCAATAGATCAATTGCAGGGCGATCAGATTGTTGAATCGCTGCTGACTGAATCGGAATCGGAACTCTTTGGCATAATGACGGGGGCGTTCCGGGCCCAATTACTGGCTGTTGCCCTGAAAAGGGATTTGTTCACCTATCTGGCGAACAAATCATTTAAACTTGAGCAATTGTCTGAACACCTCCAAATTCCCAAGGCACCCTGCAAGATATTTCTGGAAAGCCTTGTGGCGATCAAGCTGCTGAAGAAGTCTGGCGACACCTACGGTAATTCTTCCATGGCCTCGACTTATCTGGTGAAGGGTCGTCCTGAATATCAGGGGGCCAATGTCAAGCTTTTCGAGAGTCTGTATGACGCTTGTAAGGAACTTGAAAACTCGCTGGCTGAAGACAAGCCGACCACCACAAATTTTGCCTATTTCTTTGATGATGGCGATGATATTTCCAGCAATTACGCCAACCTGATGCACGAAAGTGGTGTGGTGCCAACTTTGCTGTTGATGGAATATTATGATTTCAGCAACAGCAAGTGGCTGCTTGATGTGGGCGGCGGCAGCGGGCGGCTTGCTGCGACGCTAACGTCGCAATATTCCGGTCTTGGTGTCGTGCTTTTTGATCTGTCCCAGATTTGTGCCCAAGCTCAGGATTATCTAACACCCTTTCCCACACTTAACTCGCGCATTGAAATTTATCCGGGAAATTTCCTGCTGGACGCATTTCCGGAGGGGCCGGATACAATCCTGATGATGCGCATCGTACACGACTGGTCCGACGATACCGCCCGGTTGCTGCTGCGCAAGGCGTTTACTGCCTTACCACCAGGCGGGCGCCTGTTGATTTTTGAAACCATGCGCGCATCGGACGATGTTCCGGATGATACCTTTGCGATTTCTCTCTTGATGCAGCTGATCAGTCCGGCCGGTCACAGTACCCGACTCTTTTCATAACACCAACTCTATCAACGGTTTCCGAGGAATGTTTGGTTTGAATAAAGCCATCATATAGTCGCGGATTTCCAATTCAGACATTTTGACCATGGCTTTTCTGA
>Ga0233443_1000810_pt1 | contig 31321 bp, 37 predicted proteins | sample SI_123_September_2_FD_182784 | JGI IMG/M metagenome (GOLD analysis project Ga0233443, IMG submission 182784) | Seawater microbial communities from Saanich Inlet, British Columbia, Canada - SI_123_September2016_200_MG | ecosystem: Environmental > Aquatic > Marine > Inlet | place: Canada: British...
AAGCATTGTTCTAGCTTCCGTAATAGCCTTTGCTTGATCTTCTGCTTTTTCTTCACTGGTATAAACAAGCTTGTCAAGTCCAGACGATACGTTGTTTATTAAAGAAGCTGCTGCTTTATCGGTACCAAAAACCTTTCCTAAAACTGTTCCTATTCCAAACATTACTTACACCCCCAATGTTCAAAACTAAAGTGGTTAGCGTCATCAAATCTTCCACCCCACCGGGCATCTGAGTGCAAAGTTTCCCAGTATTCCCCAAGTTCTAACCATGCTAAATGCCCACCGTTTGAGATATATTCATTATCTATAAATAAATTAAAGTCATGTGCAAGACGAATCTTATGTACACTCTTTGCTGCTGAGTAACTTCTTTTTTCTCCAAAATCTCCAAAAACTCTTTTATCCCTATATCCATCACCTTGTGTTAAACCATAACCTTTATCACAAGCGAATAAAATCAGCTTCCCTATACAAACCGTAAATACCTGTTGTTTTTCAGAGAGTTTCATTTAATTTTATTTTCCATTTCTAGCTTATCATTTAACCTAATTACATTAATATTAAGTTCTTGAAGATTCTCAAGTACTTTATCATTAGTAACTTTTTGTTCTTTCCACTGTTCATTATCAATTGATTGTTGAATATGAATTGCTTTTATCATTTCACTTAAAACCTTATTATCAACTTTTTCAGCTAATTTTTGTTCGATTTTAACCTGTTCAGCTTTAAAGTCATCTTTCTGGTCTGCAATAACCGTATTTTGCTGCGTATAAAGAGCTGCGTATGCGGCGAATAAAGCAAGTACTAAATAATTAAAGATACTCTTTTGTCTGCGATCAGTTCCTTTTACAGTTGTCATTTTATTGCTCCGTGTTTAGAGATTAAATTTCCATTAATTAAACTCTTTTATTTATTTCGCTTGAAATAACGCATTAAAATCTATACCATTTACTTTAAAATTTGTCGTAGCAGGGGCACTCCCTAACGCCAAACGCTCATAATACTGCGCTAAATCTACCCCAGCTACTTGAAAACCAGTATTCGCAATAACTGGAGATATTCTCGCCTTTAAAATAGTATTTAACAAAACCCCATTTACTTTATAACTATTCTCTACAGGCAGTGGATAGAAAGTATTATGAAGTTGCGTCATTGCAGTTTTTACATCTGCAAGATTACCAACTATTACATAACCTTCAAAGGGATAAACTCCAATTGGTGTAGAGGTTATTCCATGCCACAAAGACCATTTTACAATGCCTGCACCAAAAAATGATTCAGTAAACCAAATATACCCACTCCCGGATCCATCAGCGGCAGTAAATCCAGGAGAATAAACACCCATAGCATAATTAGTCCCATAAGAAAATATTATCGGCTCATTATTATTCCCGCTAGTCCCAGGCCCTCCTGATAGGGATGAGATTGCTTCTGTTCTAGGATTATATGTCCAGAAAGATGAGAATATATCTGGCATATAACCTGTTATATATTCAAAAAGACCAAGAGTATGTGCGATAGGAACATGAAACTCTACTAAATATTTTATGATGTGTGATGAAACAGCGTGCCCAATTGTAACATCTTTATTTAGAATATGGTTGGAGATAGTTTCTCCATTAACAGGTAACCAAAAAGCCATATTTATCTCTGTAGCAAGATGATTACCGGAAGCGCTTATACCATTCAAATAACTACTACTTGTAGGGCCAGTCCCATCAGCAGAAGAACCAGCCTCAGTAGGATTATAATCTTCACCAGTACCATTAAACTGCGCAGCAGATTGTAATTGTCTCCCATGATCATAGGCATCTATAAACTCTACTCCATTCCAGGTTAAAGACATTATAGCCCCAGCAAATTGAGCGGTAGTGCGTATTGCTAATGGAGTACCTGCTACTATTCCACTTATTGTTGAATCACCATAAGCCATTTATTTTCTCTCGCCTCTTTCTATCTTTGTAATCTTTTTACTCAACTCTTGTACAGCTTTTAATAAAACTCCAACCGTGTTGTTAACATCAAAAATATTCTTATCCTTTCCTGCTAATATAATATCTGTATCATCTGCAATAAATCCCACTCGGTATAATTTTTTCTTGTCCCGCTTAAAATTAAACTCTTTCACACTTATACTGTTTACTATTTTAAGAGCATTCTTTTTAAATGTTTTAATATTCTTTTTTAACTTACGAGAAGAAGTAGAATTAAACACAGTAGCAGTAACTGTACCGATAACATCTAATTTTGTACTTGGTGTCATAGTACCAATTCCAATATAGCCAGTAACATCAACTTTAATTCCAGCTAAATTGTTATACGATAATTCTTGACTTCCTGAAATTACTAAACCTATATCTGTAGCTGAAGTAGCTAAAGTCACCGAAGCATGTCCTCCAGGAAGAGACTCTATCTTATCTCGAATAGCGTTTTTAGACGGTGCTACGGTTGTTTCTCCGTCCCAGTCTGTCGTATGATACGGAAGATTAGAGATATTAACTGTCGGCCAAGTAGAACGTTCTACTCCATCAAGTACTATAGAATTAACAGTCATTTTACCAGAAACTGCTCCGCTTTCTCGCATTAATAATTCCATACCACCAAGCGCTGCATTCTTCCCGCCAATATAAATAATCTGATCATCATCATCTTGTTTACTAAACTGACCTAATATTATTCTCTTAGTACTAAGAGAAGAATCCATTTGAACAAGTGTTGCTCTGTTACCAGAATTATCACTATCGTATATATATATTCCACCAAACCTACCGTCAGAATACATACCTTTTATATTTATTCCACCTACACATCTAAAATTAGAAAAATTTCCCCAAGAATTAGCATCACCCGGCGGAGGACTAGCCCCACCAAGTTTTGTCCCATAATCCGCTCCTCCAACATCAAGTCTATCAGAAGTATCAATCAGCATCCCATCACCAGAACCATTTACTATTCTATACCCATTTACATCTAAATTAGTACTAAGTGTAATATCCCCTAAAACAGTTTGAAGGGAACTAACGGTAACTTTTTTCAGTATAGAAGAATCATTAGTATCTGATATCAGCATATAATCATTTGACGCGGGAGTAACTGTTGCATGAGAAGTTATAGAAGTATAGTGTAAATCTAAGCCTAATAAAGGATTAGCATTATCCCGTACCATCCCCGCAGTATGACTAATAGCTGTTATTTGTTCAGCGGTTATACCAACCTTTACAGTATTTGCTTCAATCTCGTCAAATTTAGTCTTCGATAACAACCCCGCTCTTAAAGTTGAAGCCGAAGCCAACACCGCACTTGTCCCTAATTCAGGTACAACAGACACAGTAGTTTCAGTAACATCACCTTCCTCTAAAACTACATTCACAACTATACCCATTGCTGAATCCCAAAAATCAGTCATTGGTGATGACCAATAGTCAGTCATTTCAGATACCCAATATATACCAGTTCCACCACCAGCACTAGCTACATCTGAAATTAAAGCTCTTTTTAAATTTCCACTATCTGTAGTGTCTGAAATTACAACGTAATCAGTGCCTAAAGCTGTTACTAAATCTTGTCCGGTAATAGCAGTTTTATCTAGTGTTAATGTAGTTGACCCGGTAACATCTCCGGTATGAGTAGAATTAGTTACTTTTGCTGTATTTGCTGTTATAGCTTGAATATGCGCGGCAGTAGCATAACCGGTTTGAGCATCAGTTGCCGCACGAAAATTTAACTCCTGAACATCTAAACTTAGTCCACCATTAGTCGCTGTAGTATTCAACGTTACGATAGCATGTGAAGCAGCAATTGTTTGAAATGTTGGCTCAGCCCCAACACCATTACTTGTTAATACTTGAGTTGCTGATCCGGTTGTAACAAAAGCTGGATCACCAAGTGTATCATAAGTTAATAGATTCCCCGCAGTTCCCGAAGCCATTTTACCTAGCGTTATTGCGTTGTCTGAAACTGTACCCGCAATAGTTGCGGTGGATGCATTTCCAGTGGTATCTTGATCACCTATAATATTAACACCGGGAAGCGTTATATTAGCACTACCATCAAATGTTTCTCCTCCAATGGTTCTCGGGGTTTCCAGTGTCGTAGCAGTTGTTGCTGTACCAGAAGTACATACAGTATTATCTCCGGTATTAGTACCAGTATTCGTACCTGTTACAGTACCTCCACCAGTTGCAAAAGTCCCATCTGACAACGCAGTATTAAACTCCGCAAGTGTCCCGGATATTCCTACAATAGAAGTTTGATCAGCGGTAGCATCAGATGGTATACCTTCAAGCTTAGTTATATGCGCAGATGAGGCCATCCCGGCAGAAGCGTTTGTAGCCACCGGAAGAGTTACATCGTCAACTCCTCCATCAGACGTAATTGCAACTGTGTTAATACCAACTGTACCAAGACTAAGCGAAGTTGTACCAGAAACCGCAAAAGTATACCCTTCAGCAATTATAACATCTAGCGAATCAGTAGTTATATTTGTTGTTAGGGTATCCTCAGATAGCCCAGCTGCTAAAGTACTTTCAGTTATATTTACTTCTAAAACATTTTCAGCTACTTCAACTGCTGTAGTTTCTTCAGTTATATTAGCTGCTATATTACTAGAAGTTATGTCAAAAGTATAATCTGGCATATTATGCTATCCTTGAAGAGACTCCTGGAAGTACTGTAATTTCACCCATGTCAAGTACGTAAGTTTTACCCGCTGCAGTAACATAACGCAGTGAGTAATACATTGTCCCGGCTGTGAGCGCTGCAGTTTCAGTGTCAGTAATTGTTCCTGTAGTAATACCGTTTGTTGGGTCGCTAAGTGAAGTTATTGTAACCTCTAACTCCGGGGCAGTTGCAATTACTTTATCTACATCAAGAGTAAGATAAAACGTACTCCCGGTTATATCAACCGCAACTCCTTCAAGAGTAATAGCAATCCGAAAATCTTTTGTATCTCCTTGAACTATATCGGATAAAAAGCCGGGATAGTTATTTATTCCTGCCATTATTTACTCCTTTTTATTTAACTAAAGTTATCAAGCTATACAATCGGCATATAGACCATCTTTCTTATTAACAAAGTGATCAGACTCACGAGCCTTTTCTCTGTTGTCATGGTCATAAAGCTGTGATTCCTCTAAATCCTTAATCACATTTGAATATGTAACATCTAATGCCATACGTAACTCCGTTATATTCTAATTCCTAAAAATTTAATCCCATCACAATTTGAAATCGGCGGTGTATCTCCGTATTTCCAGATAAATGTGCTTACCTGTGGTTCGTACATCCAAAGCTGATTATTTGTATCTAAAATATGATGGATAACGTGAGGTATTCCCTCTACACCATTGTTCATTAACACTACATCAGACCTACCAAAGAGAATATTCCCGTACCCGCAGCGTGATAACCAACCCAGCGTACCTTTAACAAAGTCGTCACAATCCCGTTCATCTGCGACATAAGCCTTATTATTCATCGGGTTTGCTTTGGCTACGGGCAGTATCATTTCAGGGTTAATCAGCCTGTAAACTGAATCATCCTGGTTAAGACTCAACGGGTGAATACCTGTTATACTTCTTATCTGGTATCTTGCTTCGTTCCAGCCAATCTCTCTCATTTCACCAAGATCAGGTACAGGAGGATTAAGAATATCAGCGTAACCTTGAGCTTTAAACATTGACCAATCCCCTGCAAGCCACGCCACTAATTCATCCCCTGTTATCAACCCCATCGGATTGAGTATTTCAGCAATTAAAATATCTGGATGGATTGAAGGCTTCGGGCATTTCTCTTTAACAGCGATAGAAACCATCTGAAGCTGTACGCTGTCTGGCTGACCGAAACAAGCTATGCAATCTGCGTATAGACGTTCGTATTGAGTAAAATGGTAATATCCGCCTTCTATGAGATAGTCTTTAATTGTTTTCATTGCTGCCCACCTGTGCCGTTGCTGTAGTATTGTATTAGTGCTTGTTTAATGTCCATTGTTACTCCGCATATATGTTGTCGAGATAATAGTCTAAGGCAAACGAAAAAGTGTCTGAACCTTGATTGCCAGAGTCTATCCCGTTCAAAGTCCAATCATTAGCATTTCCGCTTACGTCATTTCCCATATCACCAGATGCTGCAAAATCGACATGAAAACCGTTTGTGCCGTATGTCCCAGAGAAAGTCTTTGGAATCAGAACACCACCCTTAGTTTCTGTAAAAGATGCTGGTGTAAGAGCGTACCCATCAATAAAATAAATATCTGCTATTGCCCCCGTCATCGGAATTAAGCCTGAGTTATATGCCCCTATACCATGAAGTGCGGCACTATTAAATCCAGGCTCTGCATTTTGAACTGGAGTTATAGACGTAGTAAGTGCTTGATCCGCTGCGTTAACATATATTTTCATACGGTCAGCAGATGTTGCATTTGCTGAATCGTATACAAGCGTTATATGATACCATGTACTTGTTGTATTAAAAGCATTATCCGTGGTAACATTCCCCTTTGCAACACCGCTTGAGTTCATTTCCCAGGTAAATTTGCCTGTTGTATGCCAGTAAACATCATCGTGGTTAGTTCCATCAATAGCGTTAAAAACATCTGTTATCGTTGAAAAATCAGTGCTATATACCCACGCACTAAATGTCCATAGTTTCTGGTTTCCGCTTCCTGGGGTTTGGGTTAAATATTCATCTGTTCCATTTAAAGTACAAGTGTCCATAGTTGGGCCTGTGTCTACAACCTTCGCCTGAATCTGGTCAATAGCATCCTTATCCGCATCAGCAACCCCTGAGATATCCCACGAGTCTGTTTGGTATGTGTCTGCTGAGGTTATGTCTATTGTGTGGGTTGTGAAAGGGTCTTTATACAGTGTTGCCGATTCAGCATCTGATATTATTTTATCAAAATATCGAACTTGATCTATTTCGCCATTAAAAAAATGAGAGCCATTAAATGAGCCGATCCGTGTATATTGACCATTTGTCCACGCAACACTTGCTTGCCCTGATATCTCAGTTTTAACTCCGTTCATTATTGTCTTTATACTGCCAGAAGAATAATCATAAGATATAGTTACAAAATTCCATGCATCTATTGTATAATCATTTGTAGTTAATTCTGCGTATGTCGCACCCGCACCTACGATACCGGCATAACATTGTAATTTATAATTACCAGTTGTGTTATTCATACCAATTGAAAAAGTATACGGTGGAACGTGCTCAGTTGAAATTAAAGATTCTATTTCAGCATTAGGTTTGAACCACATTGAAATCGTAAAATCTGTAAAGGCTTGGAGAGTGGATTCTTGTGTAGTAGATGTACTACCATTAAAAACAGCACATTGATTATATACCCCATCTGTGTATGTAATGTCTGTAGGAGTAGCATCGTTATTGCCACTTTCATCTGTTGCATCATTATTAAATAAATATAGGGCTTTACAAGAACTATCAGAAAATATGTCAAGTGTTGTTTCATCTGAGTACTCATTCCTGATATTAAACTCCAAATTACTACCAGTGCCAGTTGACCGGGCATCGAGCTTGATTGTGTTCTTGCCTGTGAGATCGAGAATATCCCCGCCTGTTAAGGTCTTGGTAACTGTTTCGTTAAGGCTGTCTGTTGTCGCTGAGAGTTTAAGTGCGTAATCGCCTTGGGTTTTTATTGTGGATTCGGAGAATGAGTTTAGGGCTGTGGTTTGGAGTTCTATGTGTCTAACCCCTTGAAATTGGACACCTCCATAATTATCAGCAAACTTAAATGCGTAATATCTATAAGCTGTTGAATTTGTAAAAGTTATGTACTTTGGATCAGCTACGTTGGATGCTGTATGTTGGTCAAAAGTAGATTGCGAAAGTCCGGTAATTTGAGTCCAGTTAGTGTCTGTGGCATATGTTAATTCAGCAAAAGCTGCCGCATTATCTGATCCCCATAAAGTAAAATTCTGGACACCGTTTGTCGTGCTGTTGCCGGAATCGTGACTATTTTCATAATAAACTCTATTAATTATTTTGCTTGACCCTAAATCAATATGGAATCTCTGATTTGTTATCTCGTCATCACTCAACCAGTTTGTATCAGTATCGCTCCCAGTTAAAGATGCAGTAGGGTCTGTCGCAGCCCACGGTGGTGTAGCAGCACTATTATAGGTTGTAGCTTTAACATAAGTAGTGCTTTGTGCAGTAGGAAACTGCCCCGTATAAGCCGTTGCAGACGTAACATAAGCACTCTGAGCAGCACCGTCTGTGGCGTACTCCATGTAGTCTATTTCGAGGGCAGCAGGACTTGAACCTCTGATAAAGGCAAGAACTCTTTTATGAGCTAATTGAATAGTCATGTTAAACCTCCGGTGTCCAACCATTAGTTGTGATAAGCCAATCGTCTGCTGTGTAGTATTGAAAGACCGCTATATCTCCAGCGGTTGACAAGTTCGTAAGGTTCTTACCTTCAGCGTTTGTTGTGCCGTCCATTAGATAACCATCATTGGCATTTGTATCTACGATAACCTCTATTGCTCCGAGTGTTATAATGGTGAAGTTCATTCCTGCTACCATTAGCGGGAGTTGACAAGTGCCGGTTACGTTGCAAATGAACGTACCACCGTAAAGATTAGCTCCGGTAAAGTTTGCTGCGAAATTTGCTGCTGAGTCTGTAACCGGAGTAAGACTTGGTAAAGCTCCCGCACTTGTAAGTCCTGTTAATGATGTAATGTCACTATTAGCACCATCTGAAGCAGCATTGGCAACTTTGGCCAAGGGTATACCATCGTTGTCAAGACCTGTCATTGAGGTGATGCTAGAGTTAACTGGACTTATACTTGCCACTGCAGCGTCTGCTAATACTACATCTGCGTTAGTTGTTACTACATCTGCGTTAGTTAGTACTACATCTGCTGCTGTATCTATAGCGTCTTGTGCTGTAGTTGCTGCGTCTGCGGCAGTATCTATGGCGTCTTGTGTCGTTGTCACTACATCTGCATTTGTTGATACTACATCTGCGTTAGTCAGTACAACATCAGCATTTGTTAGAACTAAATCTGCTGCTGTCGCGATTTCATCAAGTGCTGTTGCAGCAGCGTCTGCTGTAGTTGTTACTACGTCTGCATTCGTTAGTACAACATCAGCGTTAGTTGATACTACATCAGCATTTGTTGACACCACGTCTGCAGCTGTTGCAGTTGCATCTGCGTCAGTTAGTATCTCATCTGCTGCAGCCGCAGCTGCAGACACAGCAGCAGCAGCAGCAGATGCAGCAGCAGCAGTAGTATATGAAGATACGCTACTCATGAGTATAAACTGAGTATTGGCTAAATCATAGCTCAACATAGCTAAACCAGCTGCAGGTAAGTCACCAGCAGCTAAAGCTGTACCGTCTGGTTGAACAATTGACTTAACACCAATAGAATCTATATTTATAGTACTAGCACCAGTATTTGCGTCTGTAACACGCATCAAGACGGGCAAACCATCTGTGTATGAAGTAATTGTATTTGTCATTGCCAGAGTATACGCATCAGCTGCACCGCCAGTATCTACGATTCCATAGTTCTCAAACTTAGCAGCAAGGCCAAACAATTCTGTCATATCGGCTTGTAATCTTGTTATGAGAATCGTTCCCATAGTGTCTGATGTTGCATAAGTATCTTGTGACACACTCATATTAAATCTCCAATTGATAGAATTTAAACATCATTCCGTTTATAAATACTGGCTTTCCAGCTATGTGTATACTTGAAACTTTGACTTGAAATGAATAGCAATTTATGTTAAGATCAAAGTACAATAATGAGCCAACTGGAGTCAACGTTACGTTTTCTAAGTCGGCCAGAGGTATATTTTCTATATCAGCTAGTGTAATTGCGTCCGAGATTGCTAAAGCTAAAGACTTAGTTAACTCAGAAGTGCCTCTCTGGCCGTTCTTGTAGAAGTCAAATACAATATTTGAGCCATTGATACTTGAGGCCATAATCTGACCTTGTACTAAGTCTCGTGTTCCAAATGGCATTTCTACGTAAGCTGTTTTATAAGACGGTGCTATTTGTGTAGTGCCTAAGTCTTTGTACTGTGTAGTACCTATTTCGTACATGTAGCCATCAGAACAACCTATTACAAACTTTGCACCAATTTGTTTAAAAAACGTAGGTGTCACAGGTAATTTATACCTCGACCAGGGATAACGTACTTTGCCATTCTTCATTCTAATTGGTTGTTTTGTATGGCATATGTATGTATATGTACCACCTAAGTTTAACCAGTATTGACCATCCGCTGCATGATACCCTGCGATAGCTGTACCTGTTACCCAGTTAGTAAAAGCATCTCTTATAGGATCAGAGAATGAGTCTGTACGTAGATCACCAAACTCTTGTATACCAGTTAGATTATCTGTGCCTGTCGCTGAGCTAAACCATAAGTCATTATTTGTATTGACCAAAGTTTTAATTGTAGACCAAGACTTCTGAAACAGTAGTGGAAGTTTATACGTACTTGGAGTCGAGCCTTCTAACTTACACATGAATGAATGTTCTTCTGTACCTAGTACGTAAAGTGTGCCATATAAATCTTCAAATCCACCAATCGGGAATGAGTTAGCATTATCGTCTACTACACCAACATAACCACCGCCACCACTTGTAGACCAATCAAGATGTGTTAAGTTACCATAGTATGCACGACCTGGTTCATCTGGATTCTTGATCCACGGTCTGTTACCAGCAACTACGCCATAAGATGCTTTAGGCGGACGACCAGGATAAACCTTCATTATAGGATCACTTGTTGCTGTCTGAGCCCACGATCCTGTCCATACCCATGCAGCACCAGCGCTTGCTACTGTAGTACCTTGAACTAAGAAATTTGATCCTTCTAGACAAGCATAGTACGCTGTGCTCGGTAGCATTTCAGATGATACATCTGCACTTGTAAACACTATAGATATATAGTCTGCTGATGCACTTGGTACAATGCCTGTATAAGCTTTAGTTGCTACAACTGCGTCTGATGATACAAGTCTTAATGTGGCGGTGATTGCCGCAGTACCGCCTGATTCTTGTACTTTAGCTTCTATTTTAGTAATTGGAATAGTGTACCCAGCATCCCAAGCTTGACTTGTAAACTTAGCTGCTATGCGATCGTCTGTACCAGCAGTAAGAACTGCTGCAGCATCGTCTTGACCAGAATAGTTATCGTATTGTGTACCATCGTCGCCACCATCATATGCTATCTTAATTGTAGTTGTATCTTCACAGTATTTAAGATACGAACCATCACATATTAGCGCTACGTCGTTGTACGATACAAGCGTAGTAAGACCAACCATTGTCTTGGTGTCTACTTGTGTCGGTGTTAGCGTACTCATGTAATATACTTTATATACACTACTAGCATTATCAGTACATAGTGTATACTCAGTGCCACCTAGAGTCACTGATGCAGCATCTACGAGTGACCCTATAGCAGTATCTGACCATTTATATACTGCACCACGTGTTTCTAACTGGCCGCCTGGATTAAGCTTTAAATCGATACACTCAGCTAGTTCTTCTCGTTCCAGTTGAAAGGAAGGTACTGATGTATTCTCACCTAGTGGCCACCCAACAAATGCAATACCTTCTTCTTCAAGAGGTTGTGTTTGTGAGTTTATATATGCTGGAATTTCTCTCATTAGAAACCTGCGTCTTTAATGGCTTGTTGACGTACTCTACGAACGGTCTTAGATACTATGGTCTGTCTGAAAAACTCATGTAAAGCAAAGTCACCAACTATCTTACGTTCATTTCTGTTCTTCGCAATTATTATAACTCCTCCACGGAGTTCGTTGTTAAACTCATCATTGTATGGCATTGAGTTGCCACTAACTAGAGTTGTAGATTTCTGGTTGTATTGTAAAAAAACTGTTTGCTCTGATGATGCTGTTCTTTCGAAAATCATATTTGTTTTATGAATACCATAGTAACTAGGTATTCCAGTAGCGTTTTCTTGGAGTTCTTCATTTATCCAAGCAACACTCTTTTTCACTAAATCTGTATCGTCAATTTGTACTAATATGTCTGTACTGAAGTCAGTAGGTAGTGCAACACTGCTATTCGATATTGGTAGAGTTAAAGAAGTTGAATTAAATACCCAGTCTGACTGAACTGAGCCAAGGAAAGTTGCTAAGGCCTCAATTACTCTGTTGTAGAAAGCTAGTACCATAGTAGCTGAGTATTGCGTGGAATCCTCATCGCGTATATCAAACCTTGTCTGTGTTATTTCTGCATCTATAGTTGCCATGTTAAATATGGGAGGGATTGCTCCCTCCCATCCTCAAATTAATGATTAATGCAAAGTGCAACTACTTCAAATTTAGCGCCGTCAAGATCAACGTCACCGTTAGTTGTAGAAGCTACGATGTCAATAGTATCTGCAGAAGCGAAGTACAATGGAGAAGCTGCCCTAGGTGCCTTAAGTACAAAAACCTCTGCTGTAGCGGACGCTAAATCAATAGCCCCTCCAGTGTTATTTGCAAGTACAACAGACACTGTATCTTCTGCTGTAACAGTTGCTGTAATAACAAGGTCTACAAGATCTACACCAAGTGTAACTAAAACAGGATTACCTATCGCAGCACCTGCAACAGTTATATCTTTAACTTCTTCATTACCGTCGTCAATTGACGCTGCATCCCATGTAGAAGTCGCTGTTAGAACTGTTGATGCATTACCAGTAGCATCTAAATTGAGGTCTTGGCCCCAGTAATCAGTATCAGAACCATAACCAAGATGAACTGTAGCATCTGCTGTTTCCGCTGTAATAACATTAATATACGCATTTAACACTGTAGTGCGAGCTGGAATAGCTAAACACTGCGCTACATCAGTTTCACCTGCATCAATTGTCTGAATTGAACAGTCAATAGTGTTTCTGCGAACTTGAAAATCTGGGTCAATAAGGAGCTTCTGTGTAGCTGTTGCACCCCCGGTGACTGAACCATCACAAAAATTATATGTGGTTGCCATGTCTCACCTCCTTTAATAAGTGTCGACGTGTTTAAGGCAAACAGCAAAAACTTCTACTTTAAGTCCGTCCAAGTCAACATCTGCGCCGTCTGTAGTCGCAGTAAGGTCAATAGTGTCAGCAGCAGCGAAATAAACTGGAACATTACTTCCAAGCCCACCTACCGTTACATCAGCAGCAGCGGCAACATCAAGAGCGTCGCCCCACTGATCAGCGTTTCCACCATAACCTAGGTCAACGGTACCATTAGCGGTTTCTGCAGTCATCACTCGTACGTAAGCAGTGAGTACTGTAGTAGCTGCAGGAATAATCAGACACTGCGCGACATCAGCCGCGCCAGCTTCAATATTCTGCAATGAAAAATCAACAATGTGCCGGAGTATAGTTAACTCATTTTCCCGAAGGGTAGTCTGAGTCATTCTAGGAACACCAGCGATACTTCCATCTGTAAAATTATATGTGGTTGCCATTTAGGTCACCTCCTTAACTATGCGCAGCAGCATAAGAGCTAATGGTCATAACCCCAAAGTCTTTGCTGTTGAAACGGGTTTTTTGCATACCAAAACAACTGCCGGCTGCAAGACCTTTTTTGTTACCATAATCCTGGCTTTTTTCAACCCAGGTAATATAGTTGTCTTTACCAACTTTCTTTTGGTCCATTCTGTCATAAGCATTACCCAACGCAAAAACACCAGCTTGTGCACCCAGGAAGAGATTCCTTCGTACGTTAGTTGTAGGTGTGTAAATACGATTTGATTCATAGATGATGCATTTATTGTAAACACCAAGAGCTCCGTTAAAGATCGGATTCTTGAGTCCACGAATATTTGCATACTGCTGAATTTCATGCCATTTAACACTTGAAGAACCTGTACCAAGGGACAATTTCATGTCAGTCACTGAGTAAGGATGAAGCACAACTACAAAGTAGTCGTCGCCATCGATACGAACAGGACGCATGGGAACGTCATTGGTAGTCGCTTTTTCTTTTGCGTAATCAATATCTTCAAGCAGGAATTTATCATTTGAATCCAGGGCGCCAGTGCTTGTTTCAGCAGTTGCGTTACCAGAATAAATGATATGATCTGAGTCAGGAGTTCGGCCAGTGTTGCTACCGTGGGTCAACGAGGTGTCACCGCAAAGATACCTGAACATATACTCTTCAAGCTTGTTGCTCCACCATCTTGACAAGGCCCACTGTCCGTCCTTTCTAAGATTATGAATTGTTCTCTGCTGGGACATTTTTCCAAAGATATGTGCATGTCTCAGCTGATTGATTTTAATACTGTCCTGATAAAAAGTCAACTGTTCTTCGTTGCCTTCCAGGGTGTTGTCTCCAGTTACGCCAGCGCCTTCCATCTCAACTAAGAGATCGTAGACTATATTATCACCAGCGTTCTTCTCGAGGTCTTTTGCCATATAAAGGATCGCATCTTCATTAGTTCCGAGAAACTTGCGGAAGAACAAGGTACCCTTAAGGGCCTCGTACCATGTCTTTTTAGACCAAAGTTTCACCGTTTGACTTGACGATGTGCCGAACTCTGTCTCTGCCATTTGTGACTCCTGTTAATAATTATGAATATTTATCTTTATACTCCACAACTTTGTGTAGTAGATCTTCGTTTGACTCTATTGTACCTAGTAAAGTATTACATCTAGGACACAGTAACCCTCTAACCTTATTTGTATCATGGTCATGATCTATGGATGCTCTAGTAGATAACTCACTGAAATCTTTACTGCAAATTTCACAGCAGCCTTTTTGTTGATTCATCATATCTTGAAAATCAACTTCAGTTAAGCCATAACTTGTTTTAATACTAGCCATACGAAAATAATGATCACGTTGTTTACGTTCAGCATTATTTTTTGCACCAGTAGGGTTATACTGTTTTCGTCGTAAGTGCTCACAAGTTTTACAGTTAACCATTAAACCATTTTTATCTCGGTTGTCAACTCCGAATAATTTAACTGATAAAGTTTGTTTACACGACGGACAATACTTTTTACCTTGTTTAAGCTGCTGAACGCGTCGATTAGTTTCTTCGACACTTTTCTTGCCTTTACCATTTGCCCAGCATTTTTTATTTGACTTACTTGCACATTGTCTACAGTATGATTTTAAACCGTCTTTACTTCGCGCTTGTTTGTTAAACTCAGTAATACTTTTTTCTACTTTACATCCACTACACGTTTTAGTCTTCATTTTACTAGCCCTCGCTATTTCCTGTAAAATAAATACGAGGGAAAGAATGTAGGTTGCATCCCTTTTCGACTTGCATTGTCTATCCCTCATAACTGTATAATTCATATCAGTTTTCCTTAACCTGTTTTTTCCAGTAGACGATCGATTTTCGCCATCGTTCGAGCGTCTAAGTTCATGAATTCTTCAGTCGGCATATTTGCAACTCTAGCAAGTAGAGTCTCGTTTACTTCGCCTCCTGAAGAGTTTGCTCTTGCTAGTGAAGCTGGTCGATCTGTATCCAATAGTTCATTGGTGTTGTTAGCTTCAGTTATTGCAAGGTTTAAGGCTTTTCGTACATACCGTGGGGTCGCAATCAAGTGCGCTTCCAAAACACTTTCCATGTTTAAAGACGGAAACTTCTTTGTAAAAGCGTCATTGATTGTTTTCGAGTTCAACGCGATGTCAATAGCTTGATCAGCTGTAGTAGGCGCTGCAATTCCGCGCTTTACTAAGTAGTCATCAAATAAGTCATCTTTCAAGTAATCCCACGCGCTTGAAACTTTTTTGTGAGCGTCAGCATAGCCTTCGTTCTCGCTCAATAAAGTGTTTAACGCTTCGCTTTCTGACGCTTTAGTATGCATAGTTGTAGTTGCATTTCGCAACATGTCAACCTGATTCTTAAGCTCCAAAAGTTCAGCATTATCTCCAGTACTCAGGTTCATCAATTTAGAAGTATCCAGGTAGAGATTCCCTTCTTCATCAAAGTCGATAGGGATGTTGGAGTACTTCTTGTCATCAAGTTCGTTCTCCAAGTCCTTAGTCTCTTTGAAAGTTGCTACGGCAGTTTTAATTTCATCTAACTGCTCCTGTAGTCCCTGTCTAATACCTCTTTGTGCTGATAAAGATTTAATTAAACCTTTATTGGCAATTTCTAACTCAGACATCTTCTTAGCAATAGATTGTACGTCGTCTACATCCTGATCTGCATCATCATCTGCATCATCATCCACATCATCCACATCTGCAAATTCATCCAACACATCTGTGTCATCAACGTCAACTTCATCTAGTGCTGCGAGTTCTTCTTTTGTTAGATTTTTGTTATCCTCAGCCATACTAACTCCTTTTCGCCCGATCCCCGGCGTCGGTAGTCACCCTTATGTAGGTGTCACATTTGTTGGTGTATTATTCTGTGGTGCTGCAGCCTGTTTCTCTGACGCACTCACCACAAATTTAAGTAGCTCAAGCATAGAACTTTTCTCGTCTGCGTCCATATCAGCCATCTTAGCAGCTAAGTCACGCTTAGAGTCAGTGTCTTTCTGAGCTATTTGCTCCCTTGATATTGCACCGTCTTGCATCTTGCCTTTCGCCATTATTTCTAACTTCTTGCTCTCGTTTTGTACCTGTGCTGTTTTATGCTTATCGTCACTTTCCAGCTTTTTGGCTTTCATCTGCATCTCAATACCTTGCAGTTTCTGTTTGCCTTCTTCTTGTTGCTTAATGTAGTTTTTCCAGTTTGCTTTTTCAATTGGAGATAAATCAAGTTTGTCAATCACAGTGAATGGATCAACTGGGAAGCCTTTTTCCATCATTTCCATAAAGGTTGCCAGCTCAGCCATCATCTTAGTTAAGCCACCAGGGGCTTCTTCCATTCGAATATTGTAATTTAGGTCACGAATTTTTCTAATCGGCGCAATCATTCCACGCTGTTGATCTACTATATAACCTTGTTGAAAAGTGTATTTCTCAGTTTCACCGAGTATCTTTCTAATCTGTGTCTCAGGCATAAAGCGTACGATTATCTCAATCTTCCGCTTGTATACTTCTTTAAGTGCAGCTCGATGATTAGCAAATAACTTAGCCAAGATAGTAAGTCCTTGCTGTTGTCTCAAACGAAGATTTATTCCTGGTTCACGACGCTGCTGTGCAATACCCATCAAGTCAGGATTCACACCACTGATCATCTTCATTGCTTCCCGGTTCATCTCTTCAAGCTTCATTGGTGCATCAGGGAATTGTGGAACAGATTTTTCTTTAACCTTGTTCAAACCCCCCTTGGTCATAAACGTAATTGCATCAGGATCAGCCCATGAGTCTTGCGCTTGTGTGAGATCATGAAATGCATCAATCTCAGCCATGACGCCAACGCCTTGCTTACCCAGGAGTTTAAGTGTATGCATCCAACGTCTATTGCATTCTTTCTGTGGGTCAATCATACCCTTCACAAGCCCATAGGCCTTGTGCTGCCGGGTTGATCGATCGATATATGCTCTTGCACACAGAGTGAGAAGTTCTTCTTATAGACAGGTGAATCACCTTCCCACAAAATCCGGTCATGTGTGTAGTGCAGCCAATGAATCTTAGTGTCATATACTTGAGTCAGTTGACCAGATATTTTTTCTTTCTTCAGGAGGTTGTATTCTTTCTTTGTTAGCTCAGTAATTTCCTTCTTGTCACTTATAAAGTAGTATCGCAGATACGCAATTCTGTACTCTAAATGTGAGACCAAAACTCGCTTGTTTTGTGAGTCGTAGAACTCAAAAGAATCTGCTTGCACTACGTCTTGGTCTAGATAACCAAGAGAGTGATCTGAATGCTTACCTAGTCCTTCCAGGCCATCAGTAAAAATTTCTTCCATATCCTTAATGTGCTTAGGATACCTGATGTGAAAGTCTTCTGCTGTAATCCACTTCTCATAGATGATGTACCGTGCATCACTAAGGTTCGACTTCCTACACATTGGATCAACTAATACCTCATACCCTTCTAATGAGAATTCGTAGAACTGAAGTTCTTCAGGATTTGCCGGATCAGGTCCTACGTCGACTACTACATCACCAACACCTGTGATAAGTTCATTCTCAAATAGTGTCTTGTGCTCATCTGCTGCGTCAAGTTGACTTGTGTCAATGTACTTGACAATATCCTCAAGTACTTCACATAAGAAGTCATCACTCTTCTCAACTGGGTATGGATAAATACGTACTGGATTTTGCGACTCAATCCCAACGGCTAGTTCTACAGTAGGATGGATGTAGTTCCATACTAAAGCTTCACGACCCTGCTGCTCTAGCTTAAACTTCTCATCATCACTCCACTGGTCACCGGCTTTAAACTTCTGCGCAAGCTGAGCTGACTCAAGCCACTCTAGATTTGCAGTCCAAGCTTCGTCTCGCATCTCTTTCGCAACTGTCAGTCGATCTTCTTTTGAGAGCTCAGTAAATGATGTATACCAACCAGCCATAATAAGTCACCTTTTATTTTTTTGGAGTAGGCTTAACTGTGCCAACTGCCGGAATCTTCGCAGTTTCTTTTGTACCAATGTAGATGACCGCGGCAGACTTAAGTACATCACCGCTCTCAAGATGCACACTGTTCTCTACATTTCGTGTAACCATCTTCATCAGTCTCTCATGATCGTACTGAGCCAACTCAATTGTGTTACCGTCAATCATTCTTGCATAGTATCTTGTTCCCATTACTCTTCTCCCTTACATTACCATTCTTCGTTGTTTATATTTCGCCATCAGTGCGTCTACTTCATTCAGGCGTTCCTTTGTATAGCCAGAAAGGCCCCTGATACGCATCATCACATACTGAAGAGCATCGTGGACATGACTGTACTTATTCTTGGCAGGCGTATCTGCAAATCTCTCTTCACCAACAACCTGCAGTCTTCTAAACTTATAGCCTCCATTAAATCCCTTTCTCAAATGGTTGCAGTCAGGATGTAAGTTGAATGCAGGCTTGCCGTCCCTGAGTGCAGTAAGATAGAATCGTACTGCTTCAAGACGTGGATCTAGCACATTGGTATTTGCTTCTTCACACATGATACCTAAGTCGGCTAGTTCTTTAAAAACTGTTTGTTCGTCTGTTTGTGCACGTTGATTGCCGGCTGGGTCACCGATGAATGAGATATCTGTGTCGGGGTAGTGCTGCTGAATATGTGGCAGTAAGCAGGTCTCAGCAAACTGCTTAATACCCATGTCAAAGGAGACTACTTCAGACAGCACATTCACACCGCCACGTGTTGTTGGTTGTACAAATACTGCAGAGGGAGTTAAGCCAAAGTCAAGGCCGCACAGTAATTCCTGATCCTCAACATGCACGATATGTTCATTTAGATGAAGGGCTTCTGACCACTGTTCTTTGTAAATCGGCCTTCCATCTTCAACACTCCCGAATTGATTTGCTAGGTTGACCTTTATCCAACTGTGTGTCTTACCTTCTTTTCCTCTAGTGTAGTATCCCTCAGGTAAGTTTTGTATGTTCTCAGCCAAAGGATTGGATTCCCATTCTCTAGTTACGGGGTTCTCTATTAACCCACCAGGTTGTGTAAAAAAGGTCCAGTCCCTTGGCTTGGTAACTTCTTGCAGTTCGTAAAGCCAGTGATCATCATCCACTTGATTGGTGTCACCGATTATCCCGTACCATGACGGCCCGCCATCAATAGCTGACGGATATCTGCCGATACGAAAGTCGAGCATATCCAGGATAGCTTTCGGTAATTCTTTTATTTCGTTGAGCCAGGCCCCAGTCAACTGTGATCCCCTCACCTTCTTGACAGCTTGCGGTCTGTCAAGAGCTATGAAGACTAGGTCTGAGTCAACGATGGTCTTATCTGATAGTTTAAATTTTATATGGTGGTTGGGTGGTTGAATACCAGACCCTTTAGAAAACTTCCCTAGATGCTCGAATAAGTCAAGCCAATCCTTGATCGTAGTAGAGAAGAGTTCTCCATATGTGTTCCTGACAGCGTACCATCTACTTTTGCGTATGCCTTGCCGGTTTGGTCGCTGCTCAGTCATCTGTGTCAAGATGCGTTCACAAGAGCCATAAGTTTTGCCGCTACCTAATGGCCCTGTGATAATACCAACACGCCCTCGATGATGAATGTAGTCACCGAGTACCTGCCCTTGCGCCTTGGTTTTCATCACAAACTTCATATCTTAAACTCCACTCAAGTCTCGGATGATCACAGTGGGGAGCCCAGACTCATCTTTGCCCATCGAAATTGCACTGTTGAGTCCCTGAATGTCCTTGGTCAGCGCTTGAAACACGCCAGAGAGTGTGGCAATATCTCTAACACTCTCTTCATCGACTGCCTCAATCGCACTGCGAGCTTTTGCCAGTAACTTAGTTTCTAAGTCAGCATATAATTCGACAAGTGCGAGTTGCTTGGCCATGTTAAACACTTGAAGTCTTTTTCGGTTTTTATCCAGGAATTGATCTGCGCGAACGGTAAAGATATCTTCACCCTCTAAAAGCTCTTCACCCTCTGTACCTTCAACCAGAGAGAAGGAGGACGAATCGTCTTCTGAAAACCACTGCTGCCATTCTTGTTCTTTGGCAATCTTCTCCATCATAGAGAGAGGTAAACCTAGAGTATCTGCAAGATCTTTAAGAGGGACGCCTAGAATCTCGTAAGATAATCTAGGTACTTTCATATTGGTTTCCATATCAGCTCCTTTTACTTTCTTATTTAATTATAAGCTATATATTTGGATTTGTACAGCTTTATTTGAAAATAAAATACAGTAATACCACTCGTGGGAAAAGTGTATCATACCATATTATATAGGCGAATTTTTTCTACAGTTTTGATCTTTTTTAGTATAAGCACATCAGTTTGGCAGAGCAATACACGTATTATAGTATTTTAGTATCGGGGTTATACTTGTGTAAAAAGTGTATATTTTAGTAAAAACAGAGAAATTTTTTTGTTTAGTTTCTCGGTGTTATACTTGTGTAAAAAGTGTATATTTTAGTAAAAACAGAGAAATTTTTTTGTTGGGATTCACAGAAGAGTGGTGTAAAAAGTGTATATTTCACTGTGTACGAGAAATTTTTTTGTTGGGATTCACAGAAGAGTGGTGTAAAAAGTGTATATTCTATTGTTTACGAGAAATTTTTTTGTCGGGATTTACATAAGCAGAGCTTATTAACCCACGGGCCCCCTATACCCCATATTATATATTTATTTTATTTTAAAATATTTTTAAATAAATATTATATTATATATTAAATTTTATTAAAAATATATAAAAATTTATTTAATTTTTTTATTTACAAATTTATTTTTTTATTATATAATATATATATTAAATAAATAATAATTATTTATTTAATAGATCTTTGACATAATATAAAAGCTTTTATATGAGAAGGCTAGAAGACTTCACTCTTCTGTAAGAAGAGCGCGAGACTGAATAGCCTGCTTATAAGAAGAGTGTATAACTGTGAGACTCTGATACTGAAGAGTCTCACTCGATGGCCTAAGCACAAGGAGACTTACTATGAAATCACTAAACTTTGAAACTAACGAAGCTTATATCGCATGTGATTTTGAAGAAACATTCGACAGAACACACTTCAACGAATACTTGAAGAATACTGAGATACATGATATGACTGAGTATCTCGAAACTCTTGTACCAGTGTACAGAGCATCGCACACTGACTTTGTTAAACGCCCGTACTAATCAACACAAACATCCGAACAGCGCTCGGGCGATGTAAAACTAAGCGCGTTTACAACACTCAACTTATAAGGAGTACATCATGGCCAAAGCAAAAGAACAAAGCGTACAGTTGACTAACACTACAGAGCTGAAAAGCTGGACCAAACCTGAACTTGTAACTGCAGTAATTGAGTATGAAGACTTGCTCCTTGCACTTGAGAGTAAAATCTCAAGTGTGAAGGTGCCTGTAACAGGGCGCAAAGAACAAGTACTGAAAATCTTGAAGTCAGCTGGACACATAAGCGTCTCAGCTATTGCGACGCGCATTGGCATCAGCCAACGCAATGTGTCTTCGCAGATGACATACCTCCGCAAGGACGGTCATGCAATCGCGACCGACTCGCTCGGTCGTAAATTTCTTGAGTAATTAACTGATGTCTTCTAGCCTTCTATATGCGCTGCTCAATAACGAGCAGCGCAACCCTTAACAAGGAGAATGACTATGGCTATTGTTTATGTAGTAATGCTTGACGTAAAGTATGAAGGTTCAACACTCAGAAATTTGTTTAGCAATGAAAACGCAGCACGCAAGTACTGCGCGGCTAATGCCAACGACGTCGAGTATGATGACGTGAGCTTCTCAATTCACGAGATGACTGTGATTGACGAAGTAAATGTTACCGAGGCTGATGACAAGTATGATCATTACGACTACTAACCTTAACATGCGCTGCTCAATAACGAGCAGCGCAACCCTTAACAAGGAGGATGATTATGACTAACCCTAACCGATCTAAAGTTCTCAATGCTGTTCAAACATCAATCAAATCAAACGGTTATTACCGTAATGATATGATTGCCAAACAACTCGGTATCCCTAAGCGTGAGGTAAGCAAGATGCTTACTTACCTTAGATGCGATAACGGCCACGACTTCACGCGGTATAGAATGAACCGCTAACCTTTAACATGCGCTGCTCAATAACGAGCAGCGCAACCCTTAACAAGGAGAATGACTATGTCTAAACGTGTTAACATTTCAATGCCTGAAGAATTATATGCAGACGTTAAGAAATATAATCTTAATACTTCTAAAGTATGTCAAAAAGCTTTAGAGACTGCAATACGATTTGAGAAAGGTAAACGCCGACACCGTCAAAGCATGATTGATAATGCTCATCACATTATCAAAGCTTTACAGCGTGCTTAAAACTCAATGCCTTAACCATCCGACGCGTCTGGGTGATGTAAAACTTGGCGCACTAACTCTAACCCTTAACAAGGAGGATGATTATGACTGAAACATTATTTACATGTATGACACTGGCTGAAGCATTAACTAAAGAAGCTGACGCAGTAAGAAAAACTGAAGACGACATGATGTCTTATGTCGAATGTTACAACGGCCTCGAGCGTATACACCACGATCTGTATACACATGCTGAACTCGATGATCTTAGCGAGACGCTTGAAGCGAACGGCACATGTGACATAAGCATGGACCTTGTACGAATAATGAACATATGTCTTGACGGCTTCGGTAAATCTGACGTAGCAAATACACTACGACTACCGATTAGCAACAAGATAATGCAACTCGTACACTTTCTTCATTATCTGCACAACATGAGTTAACCACTAACAAACACCAATGCCTCATTGCTTATGATTTACTATCATAGGCGGTGAGGCATTGATGATAGTAAGCCCGGCCCAGTGGGAGAGCGCGGCCAAGTATCAACCAGTACAGAAGATCACGGTCCAGCATCAGCTCACCATCGTCCCAATTTACTATCACCCGGCCCCGCTGGAGAGCTCGGCCAAGCGCGATACCCAGTCCCACACCAATTGCACCCGGCTATTTACTTCCCCGTGCTTTGGTGATATAATTATATTATAAAGAGTGAGGGAATAATCCTTCATTTAATAAATACCAAGCAAGGAGGTCCAACATGGCCAAAGAATTGATGAGTATGACCAAAGAAGAATTGGTGGCAATGATTGAAGCACAGTCAGTAGAGATCAACAAAGTGAAGGATGCAGCTGGTGGCCGGAAACTTCAGGTATTGAAGATACTTCAGACTGGAGACCACACCACAGTGAAAGCCATCGCTGCAAGAATCGGTATCTCAGACAGGAATGTCTCATCTCAAATGACGTACCTCCGCAAGGACGGATATGCCATCGCAACAGACAGTCTTGGCCGGAAGTTTCTTGAATCCACAGGTCAGGTGCATGAATCAGCTGGAGCCAAGGTTATAACCAGAAAGAAAGCAGTATAACAAATAACCTGTGCGGTGAGTCTATCTCACCGCACAATTTAATCAGGAGGAACTCAGTATGGTTGATTATTATGATGAGTACAGCGACGAAGAGTATGAGGATCTTGACATTGAATTCTTTGTACCCGACTCGCCAGGTAGACGGTGTAACTGTGAAGACGCACCGTGTTGTGGATGCAATCAATAACGGGAGGAACTCAGTATGGCCAAGAAGAGAGTCTTTAAAGAGCATATCGTCACGGCTGTGATCATCAATCACCAGCTGTATGTGATGGACTTTGTTGAGCAGTATGAATCAGTAGAACATGCGATCTTTGCAAAGTTCGGCATCGACGCTGACAATGAAAATTATCACGTACTGTGGAGTGGTCCACGATACCACATAGGTTAACAGTAATGCCCGGGCATCTCAATGTGTCCGGGCATTTTTATTTACTATCATCGGCGGGACTGGAGAGCTCGACCAAATAAGATCTGGATTCTAGAAAAATGAGCGACCGCTCATTGTGGCTACTTCATAGCTACATTTGCTCTAAGCTACTGATTTTACTACATATAACCAGAGGTAAAATCGAGCTAAATTTAGGTCTTTTTATATTCTATTAACTCTTTTTATCTAACTACTTGTTTTTATTATATATATTAATAAAATTGAAAGAATTAAGAGAAATATAATATAATAGAAATACAAGGTTGTAAAAGACCTGGGGTTATTGTATATATAGGCTACGGTGTATGTATTATTGATCCTTTTTACCCTTCTGTAGCTTAAAAGGATAGAAAAGTTTTTATTGAAATTAGCTCATGCTCTTCAAAAAAGGACAGAATATCTAATAAAATCAGCTACTTAGAAAATAAGAGTCATTTTAAGCAAAATGAGAATACCTAGTTATATCAGCTACTTAGAGACAAAGAATTACCGCGAGGCTCTTTGTAGACTACGCACTTTTTGAGAGAATACCTAATAAAATCAATAGCTTAGGCCCATTTTCTCGAAATATACACGAAATAAATTATCTAATAATATCAGCTACTTAAGTTTGAGCCGTCATTCATTTTTTATTAGCTCATTTAACCTGAAATATTAACCCACAAACACACAAAGTGCGCTCAACACCAATTATCTCTGGCTATTTACTTTCCAGCTCTTTGGTGATATAATTATATTATAGAAGTGAGAAGGAATTAAAAATCAACACTTAAGCAAGGAGTCCCGTATGAGAGACACATTAACACTAGAGGCTATCCGTGAAGACTTAACCAGTGTGCGCAAGCTCATCAGAGTGCGCAAGCCAGAAACAAAAGAGTATGACTTAGACTACTACAACGCAAGAGACTTACTTATTAGGTTGAACAACAACTTATACACACTACCTATCTCTGGTTGGCTAGAGAATGAAGGCACACTAGATATAGACATGGCACTAATTGATCTAATCTACTTCATCAACAACCACAAGCTCAAACAACTCAATGAAGCACTTTATCAAACTATTAATCTGGTTGACGCGATCAGCTACAGATGCGCAACACGATTTGACTCACTGACCGAGGTATAACAAAGTTAAAATTAACACCAAAAGCAAGGAGGCCAACATCATGGCACAGCATGATCCAAGACACCGCAACTCACTCCACAAGCTAAGTAACAATGAAGCATACCTTAACTTAGGGTTCATACCCATCACGACAGGCAGAGGCCAACAAGCTCTGTACATGGTAACTACGTTCGGCTCCTATTTCTGGTTAACAGACTTAAACGGCGACGCTCTGCCCAAGGACTCAGACAAACAACTCTCATTCTGCATGTACGATGGAGACACTAACGCACTGCTCTACTACAAAGACATTCCAAACTTAGTTACTAATGTCGTCATGCACATCTCTCTGGCTGTTGATGACTACATACTTAAAACAAGGAGGCCAAACTAAATGATTAGCAACGCTGAATTATCACAAAGGCAAACTCTGCGTGACCGTGGCGAAAGCCCTGACAAGTTAGACAAGGAGACGACTGAGGAGTTTCTGCAACGAGGTGGTAGGATTGCAAAGATTCCGAGGGGTATGAGTGGTGAGACATTTAACGCGTTCCAATGCACGAAGGAGGCACATAAGGATGGCACAGTCAACGATCCAAAAGAAACAAAATAAGAAATCTGTATTTTATTTTTCTCGGGGTATTTACAAACCGGTCTTTTTATGTTATAATAAGAAGATAGGGTAAAAGAGGATTAGTAAGACTCTCCTTGTTGTTGAGTGGTTGGAGAAACTTAGAACTAGGCCACTAGGTTTCTCCAACATCCTAACCAACACTCGCAGCACCCACATATAACTCTACAACAACAGAGGATATTTATGGCAACTACAGTACTACGTAAAGACGATCCACATTTACTAACACTCACACAACTCAACTTTAAGAAAATTCCCAACTCCCTTAAGCAGCATCCCTTCTGGATACTATGGCAACCTCGGCATCAGCACAACTCTACAAAGATACTTAAGACCCCATTCGGTGGCAAAGCATGGCAGAAACAGATACAGTCCTGGGATGACATTGTGCCGCACTATGGCAAGCAACAAAAGAACATACCGACTGGACTGGGTTTCGTGTTCACCAAGGACCATCCATTTGTGTGCATCGACATTGACGACGTCACACCGACCAACTCAAGGATGCAAAAAGAACTTGACTCATACACTGAGCGATCTCCTTCTCTCTTGGGTACGCATGTCTGGGTGCAGCTCTTCAGCATCAAGGACAAAGCGAAGTTAGAATCCTACTTCGGCACTAAACGATTTAATAAGACACACAAACGTGATTTGTTTATATCATCTGGCTATTGTACTATCACTGGGGGACATGTCAAGACTACCCCGACTGATGTGCGCATTTACTCCTTTGAGGACTTAGTTGACATACTAGGCCAGTACTTCAATCAAAAGATTGTCTCCCTGGAAGAGCACCGTCAAGAAGCAGTTCAAACAAGCAAGGTACTATTCCCCCGCACCAAGCGACAAGCACCAATCTCTGCAGAACAAGCAAGACTCCTACTACGTAAAATCGACGTCCGCACCTTGACATCTGACATATTCGACAACTTGACTCATCCTACAAGACTAGCGATCCTAAACCCAGATGAGACAGAAGAAGCGCGTGAACCATGGATGACAATCTGTCAAGCAATTCATCATAACTTTGGTGGTGAGCCAGATGGTCTTCTACTTCTACATGAGTGGAGTAAGAAGGGTAACAAGTATGACAAAGAGGCACTCATGTCGGTGTACGAGTCATTCTCTACGGCGCCAGAGTTTCTTAATCAACAAAAACCAATAACAATCGGTACACTCATTGCGCTGGTCAAAGCACAGAGACCGGACTTCAACGATCTATCTCCGAAGGGAAAGCCTGTCTCCACAATTCAAAACTTAGAGGCGTACTTCAAGTTCTACAAGTATCATATGGCGTTTAACATCGTCACACGTGAGGTAGACATAGCGATGCCTAAAGCCATAGTAACAACTCTGGCCGACAAGACTATTAGAATCTTTGATATAGACAGAGCATATCGTATCATCGCGTCTGAGTTATTGAAGCTCGGTTTCGCGAATAAGAACTTTATAAATCTAAGAGAGTCAATTCTAGACTATGCTAAAGTAAACTCATATAATCCAATAGAAAACTACTTTAATAAGATATATGCTGAATATGATGAAGCTCAAGATCCATTAGAGGATCTTATGAACACTATCACGTTCGACAATACGATACGGACTAAGAATGCTCAAGCAGCGGTCAAGGTGTTCTTTAAGAAGTGGCTGACACAAGTTGTCGCGGCGGCGAATACCTCACAAACACACTCGACCAGGATATTCAACAACCTGATGATCTTGATCGGTGAACAGGGTGTAGGTAAGACTAAGTGGGTTGCTTCGCTCTTTCCAAAAGAGATTCAACAATTCTGTGCAGGTAGTGGCAACTTACAGATTAACCAATTTAGAACTGACAACGTGAAGCAAGCTATTGAGTTACAGCGCACGTTGATCTGCAACATCAATGAAGTAGACTTACTGTTCAAGGAAGGCTCGTACTCAAAGTTCAAGCAACTTCTGGATGAGACGACCAACTCGATGGTGTTACCTTATGGCAAGACTGCTGTGCAGATGACACGACGAACAGTATTTATAGGTAGCACGAACAAGCGTCACTTCTTAGTAGATCAAACAGGTAACAGAAGGATAACTCTGGTCCATGTTGACGACATGAACTCAGAACATACTATGGACCTAGGGCAACTTTGGGCACATGCTGTGCACTGGTACCGTGAAGAAAAATGCTGGTGGCTTGACCCTAAGAATCCAGAAGATAAGGTGGCAATTGAGGTGCAAAACAAACTAAATATGCAAGGTATGTACATTGGTGATGACGGCTTGATGGAAGACTTAGATCACTACTTCAAGCTAGACGCTAAGTCAATCCACTACAAGAAAGTAACATTTAAAGACATACGAATGCTGATGCCAAGTCTACATGGTGTAAAGCTCAACTCTAGGGCATTCAATGTAGCAAAGATGACTTTTCATAACTGGCTAAATCAAACTAAGTTTGGCGAAGTTATGAAGAAGAAAAGTGGCGTTCGTGCCCAGCAATTCTATTTAGTTCCCCCTATCCGCGAAAAGAAACAAGCTGCATCATTCAAGCAAGCTGCACTACTAGATGAACTAGAATCTCTCGCCTAGCACCAATTCTCTCCAGCTATTTACAATTCAGTACTTTGGTGATATAATTATTTTATAAGTTGATGAAGGTAAAAACTTTAACTACAAAACGAGGAGGCTTAGTATGATTAAATGGTTAGGTGAAACAGAATGTAATGTATGCCACAAAGATGCTACAAAAGCCAAGTGGTTTGCTGATGCAAAGACCAAGTACGGTCCCTGGGCATTAGTATGTGACAAATGCTGTAAGAAGCACTGCATAGCTGTTGGACAGATGTATGATCCAAAGACAAAGGAAAAGATATGCGATTTAAAACAAGAACATATGTCGTAAACACAAGAACTTACAGGAGGCCTAATGTTAAGATTCTGGAAAGTCTGTCTGGTAATTCACTTCTGCTTATTAATAAGCTCCGCAAATGTCTATACAAGCTCGATCTTATTGGTCACATTCTTAATTAGTGGCGTAGGCTACTACACAACAAAGGAGAGACTAGATGTCTAATGTAGAATACTTAGAAATAAGCGAACTTGTAAGTGAAAAAGGTTGGTACTTCTGGGATGAAACAGGAGACGCAATCGGACCATGGAAAAACAAGTGGGCTGCAGAAAAAGTTTTTTCAGCGTATATTTTTAATGTAATTGAAGGTCAAGACTTTCTTCATTTACATCTTGACAAATTCTTACAACTAAGTCGGTAAAGGAGAGATTAACATGACAAGCAAACCATTTTACTATGAACACATAGAGCTGGAAAAAAAAGCAGCCAAACGAACTTATGAAAATAGTCTTGCAGACATTACTAGTACCAGGGAAGACTTCTACAATGTTGTAAGAGATGTGGCTGAGGAACTTGAGTTGGTTGATTATAAATCTACTATAATGATTGGCTCATGGCCCAAACGAGCATACGTCAGTGTCAAGTTGAAGAAACACGATACTATCACCAATGGGGTCAATGAGGTTATAGATACTGTTGAAGAGATTCTTACACCACTTGACTTTAAGATGGACTTAGACTGCTCCAAACAACAAGAAGGTTACTATGAACTATACTACAATAAAGGTGTGTTTGTAATTAACATATCTGTATTTATTGCGTCATCAGATAAGTGCAAAGCTAGACAAGTAGAAGTGACAAAGACTAATACAGAAACAATCTATACATGTGAGGAGGTTGAATAATGTATTTCTATAAAAACAACTGGTACAAAAAGAACAAACAAGGTATGTGGATGATCGGGTGTTACGGCAACACAAAGTCTAAGACTGCCAAGACATGGTTTAGGTATACAGGCCGATCAGACTTTATGAAAAAAGTGATGAAAGATGGAGACTGCCTTCATGAACTTTAATACTTTTTTACTGATACTGATTCTGCTATGCATTTGTGTAGTAGCTAAAGGCTTAGATATATATAACGCAAATATCCAAGCTCAGTTAAACACGATACAGTATCAAACTTCTGGTTGCTATCCGCATCCAACAGAGATACTTAAAGACGTGAAACTAAAGGAGAAGAACTAATATGAGACATCACTCAACACAACTACAAATCTTTAAGGCCCAAACGTACTTACAGGAACATAGAGCTGAGCTTGAAGTAATGAAGCTCGCAGACGCCACAAGAGCAATCAACACTGCATGTGCCACAGCTGTGTCAGCGAATACAGTTAAGAACTGGTCTATTATGTTCAGCATCACATTCGCCAAGTCGTACAACAAAGGTATGAACAAAACAAACTGTCGTATCAAAACTCTGGCCAACGCTATTGCAGAACTTTATGAGGACGTAGGTTCTAAACAGCATCCTGGAGTTGCAAAGATTCTTGAAGACTTGAATGGAGGCGACAAATGAATCCAGACATAATGAAACAAGCAGGCTTTGGTGAAGAATTAAAAGCTGTTAACATGGGTAAGTGTCCTGGCTGTCACGAAGATGTAGGGCCAAACGACTTCAGAGATACACTATCACGCAAGGAGTACTTTATCTCAGGACTCTGCCAACAATGCCAAGACAAAGTATTTGGAGGAGGTGAGTAATGAATACTGCTTTATGGCAAAAATGGCTAAACGAAGATGTAGATGATCTTAAAGAGGCTTTACTATACTACGGTATAACTGGAATCCTGGCTCGCTTTGAAGATTGGTTAAAGTTTAACAAACACTTAATAAAGGAGGACTAATGCACAGTAAGTATTCACCCTCACAACTACCTAGGATCGTAACATGTCCAGGAAGTGTGATTAGTACAAAGGACGTATCAAAAGAGACTTCTTCATACGCTGAGGAAGGTACAATGCTGCATGCTGTAGTGGAAGAATGTTTGACTCTGAATGAGCACACAATACCAGAGGCCACGAAACTGAACTTCAACATCGCTGATGATGAGAGCAAGGAACTTGTTGAGGCAGTCCAAGAAGTACTAGACTGGGTTGTATCTCTACGACTGAAGTACGCTGACTATGAAGATGCGTATGAAGTAGTAGAGCAGCGAGTGTACATGTCACCGTACATCAAGGCAACAGGTTGTCAGATGCTCAATGATGTACACGGCACACTTGACTACTCCTTCATCATACCATCTGCAGGAGTTGTGTACATCGTAGACTGGAAATTTGGTAAAGGAGTAGAGGTGTGGCCAGACTCAGAGCAACTATACGCCTATGCTCTTGGCAAGTTAGC
>Ga0233443_1000812_pt1 | contig 31047 bp, 31 predicted proteins | sample SI_123_September_2_FD_182784 | JGI IMG/M metagenome (GOLD analysis project Ga0233443, IMG submission 182784) | Seawater microbial communities from Saanich Inlet, British Columbia, Canada - SI_123_September2016_200_MG | ecosystem: Environmental > Aquatic > Marine > Inlet | place: Canada: British...
GACGATTGGTGCGGCACTCAAGAGCCTGGGCGCTGTTCGATCAGCAACTTTCGACGACATCACCCATGCTCGAACAAAATTACAAACCCTCAGCGAGAGCCTACTGTCTCGCGGTGAGTAGTTGTGAGTTGAACAACAACGTGTTCGCGATAGTTGGCAAAAATATCTGAAGTACCACTTCCAAGGGGATGGTGGCACGAGTTCCCCCATGGCCCCGTCACTTCACCTAAACACCCAACGCGCGTGGGTCGTACTCTCGGCTCTCACTCATTCTGTAGCGATGCCGGTGTGCCGATGAACTCCAAGAATGTCCTTCCCAGCCGAGTGCTATGTTGGTTCAAGATCGAACTGCCCGACATCATCACCTTCGAGGAGCCCTCAACAAGACGCTCGGCTTCAAGTTCAGCGACGATGACTTCGAGAAGGTCTTCACGATTGGTAAACTCGGGCACGCCAACCAGAAGAACCGGCCAGAACGATCCCATCATCATCCTACTCGCTTGCGCCACCATGACGGGGGAAGCCTTCGGATTGTCCATCGCCTTCAAAACTCGCACATGGGATGTCGAGAACCTGCCGACGTAGTCCATGAACCTGCCGCGTAAGACATCATCAATGGCGATGCCAGCAGCGGTGTTCAGGACCACGTTCTGAAGAGCCTCAAGTCGCTCCTCGTCGTGCGCTCGCATCGCCTGATCAGTAGCCTCGTACACGATGCCGACGAACTCGGGGTTGTCACCAAGTGACCTCGGATCGAAGCCGTCGAGGCGCTCCTCAAGACCTTGTAGGCCCTTGCCGATCTGCCTGAACCAATCCTCTTGCCGCTTCTTCAGCGGTTCGCCGATGGCACGTTCCAGTATCTCCTGCAACGCATCGCCCACGAAAGGGATTGCAGCAAGACTGACCTTGGCAACCGAGTAACCGAACCTCCCCGGCGCTTGTTCCGGGAAGTCTGGTAGCTGCGGTGGCCTGTCCATGCTCGATCTCCGGGTTCGCGTCTGCCGACACTACCAGCATCTCCGCACCCTCTGATCGTGGTCAGCGAGTTGTCCCCCAAGACCGCCCCGGCAAATGTATGTCCGTAGGGGTATAGGCAAGCGTACAGCGAGAATACGCCAAGAAACATGTCCGTAAGGGTTGACTTCTGTCAACGGACATTAGTATCAACGGTCAACACCCTTACGGACAAGGAGCGATCATTGGCTACCATCTTCTACGCACGGGTCTCGACTGCGGACCAGAACATCGAACACCAGCAGGCGCAGGCGGAAACAGCGGGCTTCAAGATCGACCGGGTTGTTGCGGACCATGGCGTGTCCGGCGTGAGTACGCTGTTCGCTGAACGCCCCAACGGCAAGCGGCTCTTCGACATTCTGCGCGAGGGTGACACCCTGCTGGTGCGTTGGGTTGACCGATTGGGTCGCAACTACAGCGACGTTCGGGACACCATTCAGGAGTTCATGCGGCGCGGCGTTGTCGTTCGCACGGTAATCAATGGCCTGACCTTCGACGGAGCAACCAAGGACCCAATGCAGCAGGCCGTCCGAGACGCGCTGATTGGCTTCCTCGCAGCGACGGCGCAAGCCAATGCCGAAGCGATCAAGGAAGCCCAGCGGAGTGGCATCGCCCACGCCAAAGCTAAGGACGGCGAGACGAAGTATCGAGGTCGCAAGCCCAGCTTCACGCGAGATCAGTTCGCGACGGTGTGCAACATGCTGGACCTATCGACCGGCGTGGGTGAGATCGCAGCAGCCACCGGCCTAAGCCGCCAGACCATCTACCGGATCAGAGATGACCGGGCTGCAGCAGAGGCTACGCTGGCGAGTTGGGCAGCGTAAAGGACCACGCGGCATGATGATCTATGCGGCGCGATCAGTGTTTTTTTGCCTTTGACGCTCGAAGGAGGTCTACCATGGCACGGTCGGCACCTGCTTCGTGACAAGGGCTAATGGGATAGTAGAACGAGTGCGGCAACGTAGGACGCTATGGAAGATCTAACGAAGCTGGTGAACTTACCGTGGGCGACGCTGCTTACGCTCGCCAGCGGGTACGCCGCTTACTATGTCGCGAATGTAGGCGTCCGCGATCACCACAAGCCTGTAGACGTTACGTTTTCGACGCTCGTGTTCGGCTTCTTCTCCGCTTTCGTTTACGCCATCTGTCGAAGGCAATTCGGCTCCGGGCTCCTCACCGCCTCGGTACTTTCATTCGGCTCGTCGATTGTATTCGGGGCGTTCTGGAGCCTCCTTGGAAGACGAACCCTTGAGCGAGCCCTGAGACATTCAAACGTCAGCCTTTCCGATGACATCCCGAGCGCATGGGTCGCGCTCTTTCGGGCAAAGACTTACGCCACCCAGCTATCGGTAAAGCTGAAGGATGGAACATGGCTCAAGTGTGAAGACCTCAACGTCTTTGCTGGCCATCCCAACGGGCCGTGCGTCCTCGGTGGCAAGGGCGACGTGCTTATGTACGTCACCCATGTGAAAGGCCCAAAGGACGAAGACTTTGAAGCATGCACCGAATTGACCAATGAGGCTTGGGGTGACGAGATCACCTTTATTCCAGCCGATCAGATCGCGATGGTTGACTATCGCCGAAAGCGACGATGATTCACTTTTTCTTCGGGCTGGGTGCTGGAGTGCTCGGCTTGCTCTCGCTCGTAGTCGGGGTGTGGTTGCCTTGCACTCCATGGCCCGTCTGCGGCACGAAGTTCTTCTTTTCAACTGCAGGCATGTGATTGTCTTTTGTGGTCGTCGGACGTTGCACCGGCTTGTCTGTCACATCGATCTCCTATGGTCGGGATTTGAGGGATTGGAATTCAAAGATCGGATCGAAATGGTCGCCAATCAACAAGCCTACTCGCCATTCCGAAAAGGTAACCGCCGCAGCATCGTGTCTCAGCCGTGCCTTTTCGCCGGTTCTCATATTGAACGTGAAGGAGTTCGTGATGCTCTCCTTCGCTCGAATGTAGACTTCCCCATCGGCGCTGATGATGCCCCCGACATCCGAGTTCCCGTCAAAGGCGGACACACTGGACAGATTTGACCGAACGACCGCCTGCGGGAGGCTGATCAGAACGTCATTCGGCAGCCCGCCCGCCGCGAGCCACAGGGGAGAATGGTGCCGTTCCGAGTAGCTGAAGATGATCGCGCTCTTGATATGGTCGACTGAAACGCAAAGGCCGAACTCAGGCTTCGTTCGCTGAAACATGAAGAAGCTGCCCGGCGGCAGGTCGTCGAAGCTAGAAGCCGCACCGGGCAATTCGATCATCATCGTCGCACCCCACCATATCTCATACTTTCCATCGAGCCGATCCGCCGCCGCCCCACTCCGCGAGTACAAGATCGCCTTTGGCGGAACAGTTCAACAGCACATACCCTTTTCGAGGAGTTCTCCAAAGGCATTGCCCGAGGCCGGTGACACCTGCTTCCAGCACTGATACACGACAGCGTACGGCAACGCGAAAAAGCTCAATCGCTTCAAAGAGGACGGCCGCACTGCCCACAGTTCAATCCTGTCTGGCAGCACCAGCCAACCTCTTGAAATCGCAGGAAACCTTGGTAGACGGCATGTTGTCGTCGCTTCAGTGGTCCACACAGGTGGTCCACATGGTCCTTGCAATGTGCCGTCCCGTCAAACATCCCACAACCGGCGTCTACCTTTTCCGGAAGCGTGTTCCCAAACAGCTGCGGAGCTTGGTCGGTCGCGCTGAGATAAAGCGTTCGCTGGGCACAAAGGACAAAAGCAAAGCCGGACGACTCCACCGCGAGATGGCAGAGGCCATCGAACGAGGATGGGCACTCCTAGCGGCTGCGCCGGTCGCGCTCTCTCATAAAGAGATCATGCGACTAGCCGGTGTCGCCTATCAGGACATCGTTGGCATCCACCCGGATAACCCCGGCCCCGCATCGGTATGGGAGCATCATATCCGGCTCAGTGAAGAAGCCCGCGCAAAGGGGAAATTGGATCAGTGGGTCGGGCCGTATGTCGATACGCTGTTGGTTCGTGAGGGGATCAAGACCACACCGGAGTGTCGCTTAGAGATCATCGAAGAAACCGACAAAGCGGTGGTGCAGGCCGCGCGGCAGCGTCTCAAAGAGGCACAGGGCGACTATCGACCGGACCCAGACGCAGGCCGCTTTCCTCGGCAAGAAACAACTGCCCCTAGCGGAGGGGTTAAAGCTGCCGCAGGCGCAGCGTCCCGGAATTGGCATCGCACCGAGATCATGATTTGCTCAAGACGGCGGATCGGACAAAGGCCAAGGCTCGATGTCCCGAGGTCGCCGCAGAGGTCGAGAACAGATCGCGGGTCGCCGAATTCACCGAGGTGGAGAGCGGCAAGCGCAGTGATCGGCCCGAGCTGGCCAGGGCGTTACAGGCTTGCCGCGTCTATGGTGCCAAACTGTCATTGCCAAGCTGGATCGCCTGTCGCGCGATGCGCACTTCCTGCTCGGGCTGGCCAGGCGTTGGCGCTCTGACTGCGCCCCTCTGACTATGGCGATGCCAATCGTTCGACCTTGCCTGCCAACACCGGCCTACCTTTGTCCGAGAGCCGCAATAGGACCGCGACGCGTCTTTGGTTTCGCCAGCACAAAAAAACTAATTAATTTCAATAACTAAGTGCGGCCGATCAAAGATCATCCGAATGACGCCAGAATTTCGCCAAAATCCCTGAATTTTCGCGAAAATTTTAACCAGGCGTCCCGATACTGCGCCTCACGTAAAATTACGGAATCCGGGGGGATTTGGAATCATGGCTTTGCGGTTCAAGGTCGGAAAGAATTTGTTTCGTTTCAAATTACCGAGCATGAAGCTCGGCGTCCGGGGAAGTCTCTTCCTGGCATTCGCAATCATCGCCGGCATGGCAATCGCGATCAGCGCGGGAGCAAGTCTGCTGCTTGGCCAGCTCGGCGGCATGATGACCGAACTCAGCAACCGCGACATCCCCCGCCTGACGGCGAGCTTGCAGCTATCCGCTCTGAGCCAGAGCCTCGCCTCGCGCGGACCGGCTGTGCTCGCATCGGACGATGAAGGCGTACTTCAAACGCGGGTCAAGGATCTGAAGGACGCTCAGAGCGCCGCCATGGAGAAGCTGAAGGAGATCAAGAATCTCAAAGCCGACCCGACCGTCGTGACGGCGCTGGAAGAAAACGTCAGAATGATCGACGACACCATCACCAGCCTGCAGTCGGCGGCAAAGGAACGGCTCGATCTCGCCGGGCAACATGCCAAGCAGTTCGAAGCCGCCCGCAACGCCCACTCCGCCGTCGTCAATATGATCAATGCCGGCACTGACGAGGCGAAAGCCGTCGTCAACACCGCGCTGACAAATGCGACCATCGATGGCCGCGACGCCCTGAAAGCCATGCAGGGCGTCGATATGCTGGCCAGCCTGCTGGCAGACGTCAACTTTGCAGCAAGCAACATCAGCGCCGCTGCCAGTGCCGCCAACGCCGAGACGCTCAGCGATCAGGAATATGCATTCTCGGTGACGCAGGACAGCATCGATATCTCCCTCAAGGCGCTCGGCCGTGTCGGCGACAAGATGAAGGAAGCCGTCGCGAAAATGATGGCGTTCGGCGACAAGAAGACCGGCGTCTTCAAGCTCCGCCAGAAGGAGCTGGATTCGGCCGATTACGGCCGGCTCATCCTGGAAGAGACCGGCAAGCTCAACCGCGGCCTCGAGATGAGCATCAAGCGGCTGGTCGATGACGTGCAGGTAGCGACGGACACCGCAGCGACCAAGGCGCGCAGCACGATTACGCTGGGAACGATGACGATGCTCGCACTCGGCGCGCTCACGCTGATCGGATCCGCGCTGTTCGTCTGGCTCTATGTCGGCCGCAACATCCTGGGCCGGATCCGCAACCTGCAGGACGTGATGCGGCGGCTGTCAGAGGGTGACCTCAATGCGGAAGTGAAACGCAGCCGCCAGCAGGACGAAATCGCCGTCATGGCCGGCTCGCTCGAGGTATTCCGCGAGAGCATGATCCGCGCGCGCGCGCTGAGCAGCGAGCAGGACCAGGATCGTATCGCCAAGTCCGAGCGCGCGTCGCGCATCGAAACCCAGATCGTGCATTTCGAGGACAAGGTGCGGGTCGCACTCGACGGCCTGATGACCTCGGCCAACGTCATGCAATCGACCGCGGAAAGCATGTCGACATCCGCAGAGCATTCAAGCGCGCTGGTGAGCACCGTCGCGTCCGCCGCCGAGGAAACCTCGGTCAACGTGCAGACGGTTTCGGCCGGCACCGAGGAATTGACCTCGTCGATTCAGGAAATCAGCCGCCAGGTCACGAATTCGACCAAGATCGCCGCCAACGCGGTGAGCGAAGCTGGCAAAACCGACGCCACGATGCAGGGCCTTGCCGACAATGCAGACCGCATCAGCAGTGTGGTCGATCTGATTCAGGAAATCGCGTCGCAGACCAACCTGCTCGCGCTCAACGCCACCATCGAGGCCGCGCGTGCCGGCGAAGCCGGCCGTGGCTTCGCCGTCGTCGCGTCGGAAGTCAAAAGCCTCGCCGAGCAGACGGCAAAGGCGACGGACGAAATCCGCACGCAGATTGCCAACATGCAGACCGTCACCACGTCGGCGGTCGGCGCAATCCGCAGTATCGGCGCCACCATCGGTGAGATCAGTGAAGTAACCACCGCCATCGCGGCTGCAGTCGAAGAGCAAGGCGCTGCGACGCGCGAGATTGCCCGCAACATCCAGCATGCCGCCAGCGGCACCTCAGAAGTGTCGAGCAACATTGTCGGCGTGAGCCGTGCCTCGAGCGAGGCCGGAAACGCTGCGGGCGATGTGCTGAACGCATCGAACGAACTTCGCCGCGAGGCCGATACGCTTCGCGCGGAGGTCGATGCCTTCTTGCTGAATATCCGCGCCGCGTAGCAATTGTGTCTAGTTGCTATGCCGCGTGGCATGGCAGCCTTCTGTTTTGGGGTTCGGCGCCGGGTGCTCCGAACCCCAATTCGTTAATTGCGCGCGCCAGAGCGAAAATACGGGATCAACGTTCCATGGAACGGCATGATTCCACGGTTCTTTTGGCTCCTGAGTCCGCGCACCGAACCACGCATCAGATTGACTCTTCAGGGGCCCCATGATCCTTGCTAGTCTCGATCCGGGGAAATCGCGCGTGCCGTCAAGACATCGCCTTCTGCCCGATTCATTGAGATAGCGGCGTCTGCAGGGCGACGTCTTTTACATGCAAGGGGACAGCGCATGAGCATAGTGCCGGGTTCGGATGTGAATGGCGGGATGTCGGTCGGCCGCGATGCGCTGATCGAACCGCGCAACGACTGGACCCGCGCAGAAGCGCAGACACTCTACGATCTCCCCTTCGCGGATCTGATCTTCCAGGCGCAGAGCATTCACCGCCGCAACTTCGATCCCAATCACGTCGAAACCGCGAGCCTGCTCAGCATCAAGACCGGCGGCTGCCCCGAGGATTGCGGCTACTGCTCGCAGAGCGCCAAGTACGACACGGGCCTCAAGGCCACCAAATTGATGGATCACGACGACGTCGTGGCCACCGCAAAGCGCGCCAAGGAAGCCGGCGCCGAACGCTTCTGCATGGCGGCTGCCTGGCGCAATCCGAAGGACAGGGATCTCGACAAGGTTTGCGACATGGTCAGCGCCGTGAAGGATCTCGGCATGGAAACCTGCGTCACGCTCGGCATGCTGACCGACAAGCAGGCGAAGCGGCTGCACGATGCCGGCCTCGACTTCTACAACCACAATGTCGACACCTCGCCGGAGTTCTACGACAAAATCATCACCACGCGCACGATGCAGGACCGCATCGACACGCTGGCGCATGCACGCGAAGCCGGATTGAAGGTCTGCTGCGGCGGCATCATCGGCATGGGCGAGCAGGTCGATGATCGTCTCGGCATGCTGGCGCTGCTGGCCAACCTTCCCGAACATCCCGAAAGCGTTCCGATCAACATGTGGAACGAGGTCAAGGGCGTACCCGTCAACGACACCGCCGAACGGCCCGACCCGATCGCGCTGGTCCGGATGATCGCCGTCGCGCGCATCATGATGCCGCGAAGCGTGGTTCGCCTTTCCGCGGGCCGCCAGTACATGACCGATGAGTTGCAGGCGCTGTGCTTCGTCGCCGGCGCGAACTCGATCTTTATCGGCGACGTGCTGCTGACCACGAAAAATCCGCAGACCGAACGCGACGCCAACCTGCTGGACCGCCTCGGCATCAAGTCGAAGCTCGACGACGGGAAGCATGACGGCCATACTCATGCCGGTGAAAAGCCGGCAGCCGCCACTGTCTCGGTCAGCGGCGCAGCAGCGTCCTGACGCTGTTTCAAACGTCCGTCAGCATGGAAGCCTGCATGGCAACCATGCTGACGCAGTCCGTAAAACGCACCTTTTCGGCTGGCCGGACACTAGCGCGGCGGGATTTGCCGCGTTAAGCCGGACCTGAAAACTGCGATTGCGAGACGATGCACACCAAGACCGCCCCATTGCCCGCAGCCCCTGACGGCCTGCGCTACCCAATCGAGACGCCGCCCAGACCGGACGAAGCGATCGAGGTCGCGCCCGGCCTGATTTGGGTGCGCATGACTCTGCCGTTCCGCCTCAACCATGTGAACATCTACCTGCTCGCTGACGGCGACGGCTGGGCCATGGTCGATACCGGCATCGGCAACGACGCCACCATCGCCGCATGGACGGCCTTGTTCGAAGGCCCGCTCAAGGGATTCAAGATCACGCGGCTGATCGTGACGCACGCGCATCCTGACCACGTCGGACTTGCGGGCTGGATTGTCGAACGCTTCGGCTGCCCGCTTCACATGTCGCAGGTGGAATATCTGCAGGCCGCGTATCATCAGCATCGCGGCTCGCCGGAACGCAAACTGGTGCAGCGGCTGTTCTTCCGCCGTCACGGCATGGACGAAGAGATCACCGAAGCACTGCTCGGCAAGGGCCAGGATTACCTGACGCGCGTCTCGATCCTCCCCGCCTCCTATTACCGTTTGTCGAAGGGCGACGAGATCACGATCGGTTCGCGAAAATTTAAGGTCCTCACCGGCGGCGGTCACGCGCTGGACCAGGTGATGCTCTATTGCGAGGCCGACAACATCTTCCTGTCGGCAGATCAGGTGCTAAGCAAGATTTCGCCGAATGTCAGCGTGTGGGCGGTAGAGCCCGATGCCAATTCGCTCGGCGAATACCTCACTTCTTTGGCTGAGCTTGCAAACCTGCTGCCGGACGACGTTCTTGTGCTGCCCGGTCACGGCGTGCCGTTCTACGGCGTGAAGACACGCATCAAGCAGCTCGCCGATCATCACGAAGAGCGCTGCCAGCTGATCGCCGATGCGTGCCGCGTATCGCCAAAGACCTCCGCTGAACTGGTGCCGGTTGTCTTCCACAAGCACGCCCTCGACGCCCACCAGACCGGCTTTGCCGCCGGCGAACTGATTGCCCACGTCAATCACATGCTGGCCGGAGGCCGGCTGACGTCCAATCTGGGCTCCGATGGGGTTCTGCGTTTCACCACCGCCTGACTGGACCCGAACATCCTGATTGCGTGGAATTGATCCCGTGATGATCTGGATCAATTTTTTGCCGCATACGAGCCCGGCGAAAACGGCCTCGACATCAAAGCTGGAAAAGCTCTAAAAAGGCCTCGCGCACGGCAGAAGGCCCTTGGCCCGGCTGCCGTATTCCGGGTTCCCATCCAGGGTTTTTGTGATGGATTACAACAAGTTCTTCGACAATGCCCTCGGGCGGCTTCATGACGAGCGGCGCTACCGCGTTTTCGCGGATCTGGAGCGGATCGCCGGCCGCTTCCCCCACGCGACATGGCACTCGCCCAAAGGCCCGCGCCCGATCGTGATGTGGTGCTCGAATGACTATCTCGGGATGGGTCAACATCCGAAAGTCGTCGGCGCCATGGTGGAGACCGCGACCCGCGCCGGCACCGGCGCCGGAGGAACCCGCAACATTGCCGGAAACAATCACTCTCTGATCCAGCTCGAACACGAGCTCGCCGATCTGCACGGCAAGGAAGCGGCGCTGGTTTTCACGTCGGGCTATGTGTCTAACCAGACCGGCATCGCGACGCTGGCGAAGCTGATTCCGAACTGCCTGATCCTGTCGGACGCTCTGAACCACAATTCGATGATCGAGGGCATCCGTCAGTCCGGCACCCAGTACCTTGTGTTCCGCCATAACGACGTCGCACATCTCGAAGAATTGTTGCGCGCCAATCCGGGCCGCCCGACGCTGATCGTTTGCGAAAGTCTCTACTCGATGGACGGCGACGTCGCACCGCTGGCGAAGATCTGTGATCTCGCGGAGCGTTACAGCGCGATGACCTATGTCGACGAAGTCCATGCGGTCGGCATGTACGGCCCACGTGGCGGCGGCATCGCCGAGCGCGACGGGGTGATGCACCGGATCGATATTCTTGAAGGCACGCTGGCCAAGGCGTTCGGCTGCCTCGGCGGCTACATTGCCGGCAGCGCCAAGATGGTCGATGCGGTGCGTTCCTATGCCCCGGGCTTCATCTTCACCACGGCGCTTCCGCCTGCAATCTGCTCGGCCGCGACCGCCGCGATCAAGCATCTCAAATCATCGTCATGGGAGCGCGAGCGCCATCAGGACCGCGCCGCGCGTCTCAAAGCCATTCTCACCGCCGCCGGCCTGCCGGTGATGTCGAGCGATACGCACATCGTTCCGCTGTTCGTCGGCGATCCGGAGCGCTGCAAGAAGGCATGCGATCTGCTGCTCGAACAGCACGGCATTTATATCCAGCCGATCAACTATCCGACGGTACCCAAGGGGACGGAGCGGCTGCGCATCACCCCGTCGCCGTATCACGAGGACGCGCTGATCGATGCCCTCGCCGATGCGCTGGTCCAGGTCTGGGAACAGCTCGGCCTGCCGCTGCACGCCAAACCCTTGGCTGCTGAGTAGTCGAACGGCGATCTGACGTTAGACGGCTTTGGTGCGCTGCTGCCCCGGCGTGTTCGACAACACGATCCGCATCAGGTCGGCGGCGTTGCGCGCACCCAGCTTGTCCATGATCCGCGCACGGTGAACCTCGACGGTGCGGGGGCTGATGCCGAGCCGTCGTCCAGCCTCCTTGTTCGACGCGCCGTGCGTGACCTGCGCCAGCACATCCCGTTCGCGCCGGGTGAGAAGCTCAAGGCCCGCGAAATCGGCGAGACCATCGATCCGTTCCGTCATCGATCCACGATAGGTCAGAACAGCCCCGCGAACCCGGTCGATCATGACGTCCGCCGAAATCGGCTTTTCGAGAAAATCCACCGCACCGAGCTTCATGGCCTCGACCGCCATCGCGATGTCGGACTGACCGGAGATGACAAATACCGGCGGCGCGAACCGTATGTCAGCCAGTTGCTTTAGCACCACAAGGCCGGAACCACCGGGGAGCTGAAGATCGAGGATCACACAGCACGGCGTGGACGATTGCAGCCATTCAAAGAACGATTCGCCTTCCCCGAACGCCTTTGCCTCGAACCCGTCGATGCGCAGTAACAGCAAGAGGGCGTCGCGAACCAAGGGGTCGTCATCCACGATGACGACCGGGGCATCCCATGTCGCGAAAGGCAGCATCTGACCCATTGCCCAGCCCCCTTCAGTGTATTACATCAATAATACAACTTGTACGTGTGTATGCTGATTCGGCCGTTCTGCCAATGAGAGTCTCCTGGAGTTCGGATGCGTCTGCCCGCGGACCGGGCTAAGGTCGCAACCGGGCGCTGGCCAGGGGCATGATCCCGGAAAGTGGGACCAGGTTTTTGGAGAGGATCATGCCGAAACGAAAACAGGCGACTTTCGATGCTGCATGACTGGGGCGTGATCGCAGCCGCTTTCGGCTACATCGGCCTTCTATTCGTTGTCGCGAGCTACGGTGAGCGGCTGACGCAGCTACAGCGCGGCCGACTCGGCACCATCATCTATCCGCTGTCGCTCGCGATTTACTGCACGTCGTGGACGTTCTTCGGCTCGGTCGGCCTTGCAACGCGAACCAGCGTCGAGTTTCTCGCGATCTATGTGGGCCCGATCCTGATGATCGCGTTCTGCACACCGCTGTTGATGCGTGTCATCCAGCTGGCGAAATCGCAGAATATCACATCGATCGCCGACTTCATCGCCGCGCGTTATGGAAAGAGCCAGGCCGTCGCAGCGACCGCCGCCGCCATCGCGATCATCGGTTCGGTGCCATACATCGCGCTTCAATTGAAGGCCGTCGCGTCATCCCTGGAAACAATCCTCAATCAGGATCAGGATGTTTCCAGCATTCCCTATATCGGGGACATCGCCTTCATCGTCACCATTACCCTCGCTGCCTTCGCCGTGCTGTTCGGCACGCGTCAGACCGACGCCACCGAACACCAGCACGGCCTGATGCTCGCGGTCGCGACGGAATCGCTGGTCAAGCTAATAGCTTTCATCGCCGCGGGCGTGTTCGTGACGTTTTTCATGTTCGGCCCGTCCGATCTCTGGGACCGCGCCATGAAGACGCCAGAGGCGGTGCGCGCGATCGAGGCCGCACCGTCGATCGGAAATTTCCTCGCCATGACGCTGCTGTCGTTTCTGGCGATCATGCTTTTGCCGCGGCAATTCCACGTCAGCGTTGTCGAGAACTCGACCGAGGCCGAGGTTCGCCGCGCGCGCTGGTTGTTTCCGCTCTATCTGATCGCGATCAACCTGTTCGTGATCCCGATTGCCATCGCCGGTCTCGTCACCTTTCCATTTGGTGCGTCGGACAGCGACATGTACGTGCTGGCGCTGCCGATCGAGGCCAAGGCGACGTCGCTCAGCGTGATCGTGTTCATCGGCGGCCTGTCGGCCGCGACCGCCATGGTGATCGTGGAATGCGTGGCGCTCGCCATTATGGTGTCGAACGACATTATTATGCCGCTGGCGCTGAAACGGAAACCGGCTTCGCAGCCCGGCGAAGCGAACTTCGGCAGCTTCCTGCTCAAGGTCCGGCGCGTCGCGATCTTCGTCATCATGGCGATGGCCTATCTGTATTATCACGCGCTGGGAAATGCACAGCTTGCCGCCATCGGCCTGCTGTCATTCGCCGCAGTTGCCCAGCTTGCGCCGGCCTTTTTCGGCGGGCTGTTCTGGCGGCGTGCGACGGCGCGCGGCGCCATGGGCGGCATGCTGATCGGCTTCGCGGTATGGGCCTACACGCTGTTTCTGCCGAGCTTCGCCGATGTCGATCCGCGCGGCGTGATCTGGCTGAACGAAGGACTGTTCGGCATCGCCGCACTTCGGCCCCGCGCGCTGCTCGGCACCGAAATGGCACCGCTGATTCATGGCGTGTTCTGGAGCCTCTCGCTCAACCTCTTGACCTACATTGTGCTGTCACTGCTGCGCCAGCCGACATCGATCGAACGGGTCCAGGCTGATCTGTTCGTGCCGAACGAACTGGCGCCGATCGCGCCGAACTTCAGGCGCTGGCGTACAACAGTGACGGTGCAGGATCTGCTCAGCACCGTCGCGCAGTATCTCGGCCCCGACCGCGCGCTGCTGTCGTTCGAAACCTTCGCCGCGACCCATCACATCAATATCGATCGCGCGGCCCCTGCCGATTTCCGTCTGCTGCGCCACGCCGAACATCTGATCGCGTCGTCGATCGGCGCAGCCTCCTCCCGCCTCGTGCTGTCGCTGTTGCTGCGCAAGCGCGCGGTGTCTGCCAAGGCGGCGCTGAAACTGCTCGACGATGCGCACACCGCGCTGCATTTCAACCGCGAGATGCTGCAGACCGCGCTCAATCACGTCCGGCAGGGCATCGCGGTGTTCAATCCGGAGCTTCAGCTCATCACTTCGAACCAGCAGTTCGGCGAGATTCTGGACCTGCCGGCGCAGTATTCGCAGATCGGCATTCCGCTGGCCGAGATTCTGGAATTCATCGGCGGCAATGGACAGCCGGATTCGACCGCCGATCCCGCCGCCCTGCAGCGGCGGCTCATCGCCTACACCACCGAGGGCGAGCCCTATCTGGAGCGGCTCGCCGATCGCAACATGGTTGTCGAAGTTCGCGCCAATCGCATGCCGGGTGGCGCGCTGGTCATCACCTTTTCCGACATCACGCCGAGCTTCGAGGCGGCGGAAGCGCTGGAGCGCGCGAACGCAACGCTCGAAAGGCGGGTCCGTGAACGCACCGAACAGCTGACCCGACTCAACAGCGAGCTTGCACTGGCCAAGATCACCGCCGAAGAAGCCAATATCTCCAAGACTCGATTTCTCGCAGCGGCCAGCCACGACATCCTGCAGCCGCTCAACGCGGCGCGCCTCTACGTCACAAGTCTTGTCGAGCGCCAGGATGGCGGCGAGGATGCCCGCCTTGTCGGCAACATCGACGATTCGCTGGAGGCCATTGAAGAAATTCTCGGCGCGCTGCTCGACATCTCGCGGCTGGATTCCGGCGCCATGACGCCGTCGATCTCCAGCTTCCGCATGAGCGACCTGATGCGCTCGCTCGAAGTGGAGTTCGCGCCGATCGCGAAAGCGCGAAAGCTCCAACTGACCTTCGTGCCGTGTTCGTTGCCGGTGTCCTCGGATCGCGTGCTGCTGCGCCGGCTGTTACAGAACCTGATTTCGAACGCCATCAAGTACACCCCGAAAGGCCGCGTCCTGGTCGGCTGCCGCCGCAAGGGGACATCGCTGGAGATCGCCATCTACGATACCGGGGTCGGCATTCCGGTTTTGAAGCGCACGGAAATCTTCAAGGAATTTCACCGGCTCGATCAGGGCGCGCGGATCGCGCGCGGGCTGGGGCTGGGGCTCTCGATCGTGGAGCGGCTCGCGCGTGTGTTGAACCACGGCATCGTGGTCGGATCGAACCACAGCGGCGGTTCACATTTCACTGTGACAATGCCGATCGCCAAGACCGTGACGCACGCGGGCGCCATGGCCGGCGCGAGCATCTCTTCGAAGGCGCCGATGAGCGGCACTCTCATTGTCTGCATCGAGAACGATCGCGCCATTCTCGACGGCATGAAGACCTTGCTGACCGGCTGGGATGCCAAGGTCATTGCCGCGGTTGATCCTGTCGCCGCCGCGGAAGCAATCGCGGCGACCGACGAGCGCGTGACCGGCCTCCTGGTCGATTACCATCTCGATCGCGGCAATGGCATCGCCGCGATCCGCGACATCCGCCAGAGGTTTGGCGAGGGAATTCCCGCGATCCTGATCACCGCAGACCGCAGTCCCCATGTCCGCGATGCAGCGCGTGAGGACGGAATCGTGGTGCTCAACAAGCCGCTCAAGCCGGCGGCGTTGCGCGCGTTGCTCGGACAATGGCGGGCGCAGCAGGTGGTGGCGGCGGAATAAGATCAGGCGAGCGTCAGGCCGGTCGCGGCTTCCAGTTCGCGAATGGCCTGAGGACCGTCGATCACCTTGATGGTAGTCATGCCCATGTCGCGCGCGGGCTTCAGGTTGACGCCGAGATCATCGAGATAAACGCAATTGTTGGGATCGACGCCGAGCGCGTCAACCATCATCCGGTAGATCCGCGGATCGGGCTTGCGCAGGCCGATCTTTGCCGATTCGATAACGTGATCGAACAGCGCCATCGTCTCCGCGACGTAGAGTGCGCGGCCACCGGAACTGCCGATGGCGTTCGCGGGAAGATTGTTGGTGATACAGCCGGTCTTGAAGTGCTGCTTCACCCGCCGTAACGCTTCGACCATCTCCGGACGTGGATCGCCCGACAGCAGCGACACAACATCACGGCCCCGCACCTCGGCCCCCAGCACCAGCGATTCGGCGGCGAACAGCGTGTCGAAGGTGTCGAGATCCACTTCGGCACGCTCGAATTTCGCCCATGCGTTCTCGAAGTGGTTGGCGGCATTGGTGCGCCGGATGATATCGACGGGAAGGCCACGCTCCTTCTCGAATCGCGCGAAGGCCTTGAAAGGCGATGTGGTGAGCACGCCGCCAAAGTCCCAAATCACCGCCTCAACCATGATTGACCGCTTCTCACTTTGCTGACTTGCGCATGGCACGTGCGGCCCGCCGCCCCGCTACCTTGCCGGATCGGACTGTTTCCATTCGCCGCCCGCGATCTTGGCAGCGGCGATCACAGCCTGGGTCCGGCTTTCAACACCGAGCTTCTGCAGGATTGCAGAGACATGCGCCTTGATGGTGGCTTCGGAGACGCCGAGCTCGTAGGCGATCTGTTTGTTGAGCAGACCTTCGGACAGCATCATCAGCACCCGAACCTGCTGCGGCGTCAGCGTCACCAAACGATCACGCAGCCTGGTCATGTCGGGATCGGTTGCCACGGAGAGATCGACGTCGGCCGGCACCCAGACGTCTCCGTTCATCACCTTGCCGATGGCCTCGCGGAGGGTCTCGACACCGAACCGTTTCGGGATGAAGCCGGACGCCCCGAAGTCCATCGAGCGGCGGATCGTTCCAGCATCGTCACTGGCGGACACGATGACCACCGGAATCGCCGGGAACTGCGCGCGCAGGTAGATCAAACCGGAAAAGCCGCTGATCCCCGGCATCGACAGATCGAGCAGGATCAGATCGACGTCGGATTCGCGGTCGAGCAACGCCGTCAGTTCCTCGAACGATCCCGCTTCATCGATCCGGGCCGTCGCGACGACGGTCGCGACCGCTTGTCGCAGAGCATCGCGAAAGAGAGGGTGATCGTCGGCGACGACAAGATGCGTACTGGCAGCGCTGGTCATTTATCCCGCTTGCAGAATGCTGAGTAAGCCTGACGGCTCCATTGGATTCCAGTGTTTACTGTAGTGTTTAGTCTTGCAACCCATGGCCTGAAACGAAAAGCGGTCCACGTGCTTAACGCGTCAATTGTGCACTGCAAGGTGCCCACAGCATCGCTGTTTGCTGGGCCAAAAGTCTTATAGGGCGAAGTTTCACGCCGATGTTACCTTGTTTGCGAACTTCTCGCGCTTATGAGCCGGCCAAAGAACGGCGCGCAGGGGCGATTTTTTCAGCAACGTCTTTTGGGGAGCATCGAAATGGCCACCATGACTACAACCTCGCCGCGGGCGGGCGGCATGACGAAGGACGAACGTTTCGTCATCTTCGCATCATCGCTCGGCACCGTCTTTGAATGGTACGATTTTTACCTCTACGGCTCACTGGCCGCGATCATCGGCGCACAGTTCTTCAGTGCCTATCCGCCAGCCACCCGTGACATCTTCGCGCTGCTTGCGTTCGCCGCAGGCTTCCTGGTTCGCCCGTTCGGCGCCATCGTGTTCGGACGCATCGGCGACATCGTCGGTCGCAAATACACCTTCCTCGTCACGATCCTGATTATGGGTCTGTCGACCTTCATCGTCGGCCTGCTCCCGAACGCAGCCACCATCGGCATCGCGGCTCCGATCATCCTGATCATCCTGCGCCTGCTGCAGGGCCTCGCGCTCGGCGGCGAATACGGCGGCGCGGCCACCTACGTCGCGGAACATTCGCCTCCAGGAAAACGCGGTTACTACACCTCGTTTATTCAGACGACGGCGACGCTCGGCCTGTTCCTGTCGCTACTCGTCATTCTCTTCACCCGTACGATACTCGGTGAAGCCGACTTCGCAGCCTGGGGCTGGCGCATTCCGTTCCTGCTCTCGGTCGTGTTGCTCGGCGTCTCCGTCGTGATCCGGCTAAAGTTGAACGAATCGCCGGTCTTCCAGAAGATGAAGGACGAGGGCAAGGGCTCAAAGGCTCCGCTGACCGAATCCTTCGCGCGCTGGAGCAACGCCAAGATCGTGCTGATCGCACTGTTCGGCGGCGTGATGGGCCAGGGCGTGGTCTGGTACACTGGCCAGTTCTACGCGCTGTTCTTCCTGCAATCGATTCTGCAGGTCGACGGTTACACGGCGAACCTGCTGATTGCATGGTCGCTGCTGCTGGGCACCGGCTTCTTCATCGTGTTCGGCGCGCTGTCGGACAAGATCGGCCGTAAGCCGATCATCCTGGCAGGCTGCCTGATCGCGGCGCTGACATTCTTCCCGATCTTCCGCATGATCTCCTCCAACGCCAACCCGCAGTTGGAAAAGGCCATCGAGACCGTGAAGGTGTCGGTTATCGCCGATCCGAAGGGCTGCGGCGATCTGTTCAACCCGGTCGGCACCCGCGTGTTCTCGGCACCTTGCGATCTTGCCCGCGACTTCCTCGCGAAGTCCTCGGTCAAGTATGACACCGTTGCCGGCCCCGCCGGTTCGCCGGTGAAGATCTCAGTTAACGGCACTGAGGTGCCTTACACCAAGCCGGCGGACTCGAATGCCGGCGCGACCGCTGCCCTCCAGGCGGCCGGTTATCCGAAGCGCGGCGCCAACCCGACGCTTGTGAAGATGTCGCATCCATTCGATATCTTCCGGCCGCAAGTGGCTGCCATCATCGGCCTGCTGTTCGTCCTCGTGATTTTCGTCACGATGGTCTACGGCCCGATCGCCGCGATGCTGGTCGAACTGTTCCCGACCAAGATCCGGTACACGTCGATGTCGCTGCCCTATCACATCGGCAACGGCTGGTTCGGCGGTCTGTTGCCCGCGACATCGTTCGCGATCGTGGCATCAACAGGCGATATCTACTCGGGTCTCTGGTACCCGGTGATCTTCGCATTGATCACGGTGGTGGTAGGCTTCTTCTTCCTGCCGGAAACCAAGGACGTCGACATCTCCAAGTAACGATTGAAGGTCAGGCGGCACGCTCCGCCTGATCATCCATCCAAAACATATCGGCCGCGGATCGCTCCGCGGCCGTCTTTTTTGTGTCGCGTAAACTTCAGATCTTCTCGGACAACCGCTTCTGAAGACGAACCGCCATCTCGATCAGGCGATCCCAGACCCGGTCGATCAGCGCCAGCAGCTTTTCATGCTCGGGCGGCAATTGCAGTTCGATCCTCCCGGGCGATGCCTTGCTGTCTGGCGACGCCTGTGCGCTCTTTTTTGAATCTTCCTTGGCGAGCGGCGCATCGGTCTTGCCGGTGACGGTGTCGCGCTGGGCCAGTTGCTCCCGCAAGTTCTTGTTATCGGTTTGGAGCCGACCAATCTCTGTATCGAGCGCGGCTCGCTCGTCCGGCACCAGCCGGCAGATCCAGCCGCTCTTGTTGGTGCAGATCGACATCACCCCATTGCGGGTATCGAGCCGCAGGAATCCATCCGTGACCGGCGACAATGTGTAACGGCCATTCTCGGTGTCAGGCGCGACCTGGGCGCGCGCCTCATGACCGAACATCAACGTCGCCGCCAGCATCATCGCTGCAAGACCGGCCGGACGGATCGCGGCGGTGGCGAAGGCTTCAACAGTCATCTTATCTGGACGCATGGGCTCCGCCCTCCCCGCAATCGTCCCCGTCTTCGTCTCAAACGTCAGAGGTGTAGGCTTTGCGACCAGATTTCAACGCGTCCGCGAGCAATTCGATCCGATCTTGTCCCCAGAAAACCTCGCCGTCGAGAACCCAGGCCGGCGAACCGAACACACCGGCCTCAATCGCATCCTGACGGTTCTGGTCGTAGATCGCCCCGATTTCGTCCGAAGCCGCGTGGGCCACGATCTTGGCGCCCGGCAGCCCCGCCTCGTCGGCCAGCCGCGTCACGGTGGCCCCATCGGAAAGATCGAGTTGCTGTTCCCACACGCCGATATACGCACGGCGCAGAAGCGGTTCGGGATTCAATCCCGCCGCGATCGCAGCGATCACCGCGCCGTCCGCAAGCCGCACATTGAACGGCCAGTGCTTCGGCTGGATATGGAAATTCAGGCCGCGCTTCTCCCGCCAGCGCTGCATCTCCATGAAACGATAGCGTTGCCGTGCCGGATGGCGCTTCGCCAGCGGCAGCCCGCCGGTTTCGGAAAACAGATCGACAAGGACGACCGGCTTGTAGTTGACCTTCAACTGATGCGTGGCGGCCAGGTCCTGAAACAACGCATGCCCGATGTAAGCCCAGGGCGACTGGATGGAAAAATAGTAGTCAATCTGGCGCGACATCGGTCCTCCGGCTGCACGATTTCAGGAAGCTTCGGTCTTATCACAACCGAGCCAAATCGCACCGGGAGGCGCGACATTGTGTGTTACGATTATCGCAGTGCGGCGAGTGCGCGCAGCAGCTGGATTTTTTCTCCAGTTTTGCAAGTTATTTCAAGGCGATACCTGTCAATCTGGCAATCTTGACTTGACCGTAGGCGGTCAGTATGGTCCGCGCGGTTTCCGTGGGTGGCGGGGCGTTTTTCTTTGGAATCGCGCGACGGGGGTGGGGTGTCGACAGCAATGGCGAACGGCACGCACAACAACGGTCGCGGCGAGGGTGAACGAGACAAACCGCCTGCCGACGAAGCTGCGCTCTCCGCAAGGCTCGACCGTCTGAATCATCGGCTTTCCGACATCCGGAAAGATCGCAAGAACCAGACAGATCAGTCAGGAAGCGGGGCAGCCTCGGCCAACGCATCTGCGATGGCCCGGGGGTTTCGCCTCTCCTCCGAATTGATTGCAGGTGTCCTTGTCGGAGCGGTTATTGGCTGGGGCATCGACCGTCTCTTGTCGACTTCCCCCTGGGGTCTGATCGTGTTTTTTCTGCTCGGCTTCACCGCCGGCGTGATCAACGTGATGCGGGCAGCCGGCGTTGCAAACAGCGACGCGTCCGACCGCTCCTGACAGGGTCCCGCGACAGGCCCTGGGAATCGCCTGGAATTTCAAGCCAGTTCGCTGGCGGGTGTTACTGTCCGGCATGCCGGCAAAGATGAAAGACGAACGTGGATGGCCGATCCGATCCATCAATTTGAGATCCACAAGATCTTCTCGCTGGGCCACATCGGCGGTCAGGAGATCGCGTTCACCAATTCGTCAGCCTACATGTTCGGCGCGGTCGCCGTCGTCTCGCTGCTGATGATCGGCGGCAGTGCCGGACGCCACCTGATCCCCACCCGTTTCCAGTCCGTCGCCGAATTGACCTATGAATTCGTCGGGAACACGCTGAGAGAAAGCGTCGGCGACGAAGGCATGAAGTTCTTCCCCCTCGTGTTCTCGCTCTTCATGTTCATCCTGACAGCAAACATGATCGGCATCATTCCCTACACCTTTACAGTGACCAGCCACCTCATCGTGACGGTCGCGCTGGCGCTGATGGTGTTTCTCACGGTTCTGATCTATGGCCTCTACAAGAACGGCCTGAAATTCTTCAAGCTATTCGTCCCGTCAGGCATTCCGCTTTACATCCTGCCGCTGATCATGGTGATCGAGGTCATCTCGTTTCTGTCGCGGCCGGTATCCCATTCGGTGCGTCTGTTCGCCAACATGCTGGCGGGTCACATCACCCTCAAGGTGTTCGCGGGCTTCGTGACGTCGCTGAGCGCGCTCGGAACGCTCGGCATTTTCGGTTCGGTATTGCCGCTGGCGATGACTACCGCACTGACCGGCCTCGACATTCTCGTGGCTTTCCTGCAGGCCTACGTCTTCACCCTCCTGACCTGCATCTACCTCAACGACGCACTTCATCCCGGACACTGACTTCAGACACTGGCCGGATTTCACTCATCTACTGACATCAACACCCCAAGAAGGAGTTTCACCATGGATCCAGTTGCAGCAAAGTACATCGGCGCCGGCATCGCTTGTCTCGGCATGGGCGGCGCAGGTATCGGCGTCGGCATGATCTTCAGCCAGTTCCTGAACGGTGCGCTTCGCAACCCGTCGGCCTCGCAGGGCCAGTTCGCGAACCTGATTTTCGGCTTCGCCGTGACGGAAGCGCTCGGCATCTTCTCGCTGCTGGTTGCGCTGCTGCTGCTGTTCGCCGTCTGATTTCAGATGATGCGTTCGCCGCGGGGCCGTTAACGCGCCGCGGCTGACGCCTACAGGAGAAGCTCATGGCGACGGGTCAGGGCACTGCAAAGGGCACGACCGCCCACACCGAAGCAGACGGCCATGGCAAGGCGGGTTTCCCGCCTTTCCAGAAGGAGACGTTTGCCTCGCAGCTGGTGTCGTTCGCGATCGCCTTTGCGTTGCTTTACTTCATTGTGTCGAAGTTCGCGCTTCCGCGCGTCGGCGGCATTATCTCGAACCGCGAAGGCGTGATCGAAAACGATCTCACCGAGGCGCAGAAGCTGAAGGACGAGTCCGATCAGGCTCTGAAGGCTTATGAAACCGAGCTTGCCGATGCGCGGGCGCGGGCTCAGGCCATCGGATCCGAGACACGCGACAAGCTGAACGCGCAGGCCGAAAGCGACCGCAAGTCGCTGGAGACCAGCCTCGCAGCCAAACTGGCCGATGCCGAAAAGACCATTGCCTCAACGCGCGCAACCGCGATGGGCAACGTCCGCTCGATCGCATCGGACGCGGCAACGGCTATCGTTCAACGTCTCACGGGCGTTGCGCCCGACAGCAAGACTGTCGATAGCGCCGTCGATGCGTCCTTGAAGGGATAACGACGATGTTCCAAGCAGAATTCTGGGTCGCCGTCGCTTTCGTCATCCTGATGGGTGTGTTCGGCTACTTCGGCGTCCACCGCACCATCCTAGAGGCGCTCGATCACCGCCGCGATCGCATCAAAAAGGAACTCGACGACGCACGTCGCCTCAAGGAAGAGGCTACGAAACTGGTTGCCGAGTATCGGGCACGCCGCGCCAGCGCCGAGCGTGAAGCACAGGACATCATCACGAGCGCCAAGGCCGATGCCGAGCGCATCGCGGCCGAAGCCAAGGCGAAGATGGAAGATTTCGTCGCCCGCCGCACCAAGACCGCGGAAAGCAAGATCGCCCAGGCCGAAAGCCAGGCGATTGCCGACGTCCGCGCGGCTGCTGCCGAAGCCGCAGTGACCGCAGCGTCCTCGATCATGACGCAGTCGGTCAAGGGTTCGGTCGCCGACGGCCTGATCGCCAAGGGCATCCAGGACGTTCGCAGCAAGCTGAACTGACGATCTCACGCGATCTCAACAAAAGCCGGCCTCGTTGAGGCCGGCTTTCTTTTTATTGTTATTTCTTCCGCTTGCGCGCAGCGGGTTCAGGCTTTAGTGCCGCCGGGTCGAAGCCGACGTAGAAGATGTACTTGTCGTTCGCAGCCTCAGTGGGCGTCGGATAGACGACGTCTTCGGCAACGATGCTGAACTCGGTGTTTTCGCCTTCCATTGTCACCGTGGTCCGGAACGCCTTGGTGACGATGACCTTCTCCGGCGCGCCTTCCTGCACGACGGCCACACGCATCGGCACGTCGACGGTCGGCGGCGCACCCGCAGGTCCGGCGATAATGCGACCCATGATGCCGATTCGCGCAGTGATCTGACCGCCTTGCAGATTGCAGTCGCGCGCAGTGCGCGTGATCGATCCCTGATAGCGCAGATCGTTGCCGGATGCGGGCTTGCCTGGCGAGCCGACCGCGAGCGTGGAAGCGCCGAAACGGATCGCAACGCTGGGGCAGCTCAGATCGCTGTTCTCGGTCGCCTGCGACGATGGCGTGGATGACGTGGTGGCTTCCTGCGATTTCGAACCGAACAACTGGCTGAACCTGCTGCCGATCGACGAACTCGTCGATGAGCTCCCGGATGAACCGCCGAACATGCTGCCACCGCCGCAGCCGGACAGCGCCGTGCTCGCTGCCACGGCCAGCGCAGCCATCGCTGCGCGCTTCAATCGCCTGCCACCCGCCATCATTGCTTCCAGTTGGCCGAAAAGATCGGAAAGGAACTGGGGGCCTTATAGCAGGGCAAAGACGGCGAACCAAAGGCACAAGGCGCGCTTCGGCACGCTGGTTAACCGCGGAAATCCTCGTCCAGCAGGCCATACAGACAATGGTCCTGCCAGACCCCGTTGATGCAGAGATAACGCCGGGCCAGTCCCTCGCGAGCGAAGCCGCATTTCTCGAGAACCCGGATTGAGGACTGATTGGTCGGGATACAGGCCGCCTCGATGCGGTGCAGGTTGAGTTCACCGAACAGGGTCGGCAACAGCACCCGGAGCGCTGCGGTCATATAGCCCTTGCCTGCATGGGGCTGGCCGATCCAGTAGCCGAGGGTCCCTGCCTGAACGATTCCGCGCCGCACATTGGCAAGCGTGACTCCCCCGACCAGCGCTCCGTCGTCCTCGCGAATCACCAGAAAGGGATAAGCCCTGTCCTCGGCGATATCCTCGGCGTAGCGCCGCAGCCGGCGGCGGAATCCCGAACGGGTCAGGTCATCGGATGGCCAGATCGGCTCCCACGGCGTCAGAAACGTCCGGCTGATCTCGCGCAGTTGGCTCCACTGCGGGTAATCGGGCATTTGCGGCGCGCGCAGCAGAAGGCCGTGTCCGCGCGGGGCGAGCGCCGGAGCCGTTGTCGTGGGCAAGCGAAACAGGGCCATGCCGGACCCTCCTTCCGTGTCCGGATGCAGATACGCATCCACGTACCTATTCTAGCACAATCTTCCGGCCATTCCGATCCGGCAGCAGTGCGATCGAAACACTACGACGGCCTCGAAAACACATAAACGAAGCCCGTCAGCATCAAGCCGCCGACAGCTAGCGCGAGCGGTAAGCCAGGATTGGCGGTAATCCAGAACAGGGTGAAACCGACGATGATCCCGGCAAGCGCAGCCAGCTTCGCCCTGCGAGGAATGGCGCCGCGCGAACGCCACGCGCGCAGGGTCGGCCCAAAGCGCTCATGCTCCAGAAGCCAGGTCTCGAACCGCGGAGAAGACCGCGCGAAGCACGCCGCCGCCAGAATCAGGAAAGGCGTCGTCGGCAGCACCGGCAGAAATGCACCGATAACGCCAAGCGCAACGAAGGCGAATCCAAAACCAAGGAACAGGGCCCGCACAAGACGCGGGAAGCGCGAAACCTTTCCGGCAGGATCGCCACTCACCTCGTCACATGCGGGGTCCCGCGTCAGTGCAGCAGCGCCTTGGCCTTCGGGCGCGCCAGGCCCTCGGCCAAGCTGACCGCGGTATCGAGCCCGCGGCCTCCGCCCAACGCCACCACCGCAGGACGGCTGCGGCTCAGCAAACCCCGCGCGGCATTGCGGGTCGATTCCACGTTGACTGCATCGATCCGCGCTACCAGTTCGTCCACCGTCAGCGGACGCCCATAGGCCAGCATATGCCGCGCCATCTGCTCGGCGCGAGCGCTGCAGCTCTCCATTCCCATCAGAAGGCCAGCCTTCATCTGCGCCTTGGAGCGGGCGATCTCCTTTTCGGTCAGCGTCTCGACCGCGTTGTTCATTTCATCGACGATGACTTCCACCATCTCCGGCGCATCGGCGGGATCTGTCCCGGTATAGAGTCCGAAAAATCCGGTGTCGGCATAGGCGGCGTGGAATGTGTAGATCGAATAGCAAAGCCCACGCTTCTCGCGAACCTCCTGGAACAGGCGCGATGACATGCCACCGCCGAGGATGTTCGAGAAAACCTGCACGCTGAACAGCGACAGATCCGATTGCGGCACACCTTCGAGCGCCAGCGTCAGATGCGCCTGTTCGAGGTCGCGGTGAACAACGCGCGAGCCGCCCTTGCCGAACATCGCCGGAGCCGGCTTCGGCGCCGGCGTGTCGGCGAAGCTCGCGAAGCGCTGCTCAACCTCGGAAACAACTTGCTTGTGATCGACTGCGCCGGCCGCAGCGACCACCATTTCGGGGCCGCGATAGTGCGTCGACAGGTAGTTATGCAGATTGTCGCGATTGAAACTGGCAAGCGTCTGCGGCGTTCCGAGCAGCGAACGGCCCAGCGGCTGGTCTGGATAACACAGTTCGCTGAGATGCTCGAAGATCACGTCGTCCGGCGTATCCTGCGCCGCGCCGATTTCCTGCTCGATGACGCCTTTCTCGCGCTCAAGCTCCTCGGAGTCGAACGACGGATTGGCGAGAATGTCCGACAGCACGTCGAGCGCCAGCGGCACGTCGGCTTTCAGCACACGTGCATAATAAGCGGTGGATTCGTTGCTGGTTGCAGCATTGAGATCGCCGCCGACCGCCTCGATTTCCTCGGCGATCTGCTGCGAGGTGCGCCGCGTGGTACCCTTGAAAGCCATGTGCTCGAGCAGATGCGAGATACCGTGCTCGTCCGGCTTCTCGTCGCGGCCGCCGACGCCAGCCCACACGCCGAGCGCCGCGGTCTCCAAATGCGCCATCGTATCGGTGACCACCGTCAGTCCGGAGGCCAGCTTGGTGACGTTGACGCTCATCCGGCGGCTCCCTGCTTCGCGGCCCGGCTCACCGAGAGAATGAACCGCTCGACCTCCGTCTGGTCGTTCTTCATGACCTTGATGTGTTCGGACTTTGTCATCAACCCGTCGAGCCAGGCCGGCAGCGGCGGACGAACCCCGCATGCCGCCTCGACGGCATCGGGGAACTTCGCGGCATGGGCCGTCGAGAGCACGATATTCGGCACCGTCGATACCGGCTTGTCCTGATCCGCGACCGCCAGTGCCACCGCTGTGTGCGGATCCACCAGTTCACCTGCTTCACGCCAGGCTGCACGGATCGCAGCGCTGGTTTCCGTCTCGTCGGCGCGGCCTGCATCGAAATCTTCGCGAACCTGCTTCAGCACCGCATCGCTCAGCACGAAGCGGCCCGACTGCGCCAGTGCCCCCATCATCGCGCGAATGGCGGCGCTGTCGCGGCCGGTGGCTTCGAACAGCAACCGCTCGAAATTGGACGAGATCTGAATGTCCATCGATGGCGACGTCGTGGCATGAACCTGCTTCACCTCGTAGATGCCGGTCTTGAGCGTACGCGCCAGGATGTCGTTGACGTTGGCGGCAATGCGCAAACGCCGGACCGGAAGACCCATGCGCTTGGCGACATAGCCCGCGAAGATGTCGCCGAAGTTGCCGGTGGGCACGGTGAAGTCCACCTCGCGCGCGGGCGCGCCCAAAGCAACCGCGGAAGTGAAGTAGTAAACCACCTGCGCAACGATGCGCGCCCAGTTGATCGAGTTCACGCCGGACAGCGAGACAGAATCGCGGAACTTGTGGTGATTGAAAAGGCCCTTCACGATTCCCTGACAGTCGTCGAAGTTGCCTTCGATGGCCAGCGCATGGACATTAGCCGCGCCGCTGGTGGTCATCATGCGCCGCTGCACGTCGGAAATGCGACCGTTCGGAAACAGCACAATGAGATCGGCATTGTCGCGGCCTGCGAATGCATCGACCGCAGCGCCGCCGGTGTCGCCCGAGGTCGCAACCACGATAGTGGTGCGCTGGCCGCGTTTCGCCAGTACGTGATCCATCAGCCGCGACAGCAGTTGCATCGCTACGTCCTTGAACGCGAGCGTCGGCCCGTGAAACAATTCGAGCACGAACTGGTGCGGGCCGATCTGACTGAGCGGCACCACCGCCGGATGACGGAACGTGGCGTAGGCTTCAACAGCCATGCGGCCAAGATCGGCTTCCGAAATCTCGCCCGCAACGAACGGGCGGATCACCTCGACGGCGACTTCCCAATAGGGGCGACCGAAAAACCCGGCAATGGTCTCGGGGCTGAGCTGCGGCCAAACCTCGGGTACATACAGGCCGCCGTCGCGGGCGAGCCCGGTCAGCATCACGTCACAGAAGCCCAGCCGGGGAGCTTCGCCCCGTGTCGAAATATAGCTCGTCAAGCGATCCTCCAAAGGCTCAAGCCTGTCGCAAGCCTTTGATAATGATGGGTTAATAACTTTGCCATGGGCAAAGTCGAGCTGCACCATATCGGCTGCGCCCCGGCTTCACAAGAATCCAAACCAGGCTGGATCAAGCCCGGCGCTGGCCTGCGACCCAGAAGCCGAAGGCTGCCGCAACCACGAGGGCCAGACCGAACCACGTGATGGCGTACTGCAGATGGTTGTCCTTGAGCTGCACGTGCAGCGGACCCGGCTTCGGACTGCCCGTGGCAGGCTGTGGCGATTCGAGATCGACATAGAAGGGCGCGACGTCGCCCCACGCCAGCACCTGCGCCATCGAATGATGATCGCGCACGAACCACAGCCGCTTGCCGCTATCTTCCCTCGGCGTCAGTGTGCTGGCCTCTTCCGGAAAACGGAGATAGCCGGTCAGCTCAACCGGCGCGCCTGTGACAAGCCGCGACACCGCACGGTCCTGCTGCGCGCGATCCTGCATCGTGTTCTGCACAAAGCCGGCGTTGATGACCACGCGGCGCCCATCGGCGAGCCGAGCCGGCATGAAGGCCCATGTCCCCGGCCCGTTAATATCATCGCGCACCGCGGAGCCGGAGCTGTACACCATGGCATCGGGCTTCGCCTCGAACGTCGCGCTGAATTTGATGCGCGAAAATTCGTCATGGGCTGGCGTGAGCGTGGGCCATGCGGCCGCGGACGGCAACGCAACCGGTTCCTTGGCAAGCCGTTCGGTCAAAGCGGCGATCAGTGCGTGCTTCTCGTCCTTGCGGCGAAGCTGCCAGACGCCGAGGCCGGCGAGCACCGACACCATGACCAGTGCGATCACGGCAAGACCGAAAATGCCACGCTGGCGCGTAGCTCTAATTTCTTGTGTCATGTTTGTTCACGCATGATCTCGGAAAACCGGCTCCCACTTTTCCGGATCATGCGTCCGGTTTGCGTTCGATGATCTGACCTTCGGCGGCCTTGTGGTGATACTGCAAGGCGATGAGGAGCGCCTTCATCGACCGCAGCGGCAGCAGGGTCGTCGCCAGAATCAGCGGCCCCCACAACGCAGCATGCACCCAGAACGGCGGCTGATACTTGATTTCAACGACCAGCGCCGAGCCGACCACGATAAACCCCGCGATCATGATGATGAACACGGCCGGGCCATCCCCCGCATCAATGAAGGCGTAGTCAAGGCCGCAGCGGTCGCAGCGCGGGCGCAGCGTGAGGAATCCCGCATAGAGCTTGCCATTGCCGCAACGCGGGCACTTGCAGGCGAGGCCGCGCAGCGCAGCCTGTGACACGCTCGCGGTCGCTGGATGATCGATCATGGCGCTGTTCTCATCGGCCTTCGCTACGCCCGCTGCCACGCCCCCGCAAGGGCAAAGCGCTCACGAAAAAGGGCGACCCGAAGGCCGCCCTGATCGATAAACCAGCGCGAGATCAGTGCGCGCCAGCCATGGTCGATGCGCCATGTCCCCAGACATAGATAGCGATGAACAGGAACAGCCAGACCACGTCGACGAAGTGCCAGTACCAGGCGGCGAACTCGAAGCCGAGATGCTGCTGCGGCGTGAAGTGTCCGGCATAGGCGCGGAACAAACACACCAGCAGGAAGATGGTGCCGACCAGCACGTGGAAGCCATGGAAGCCCGTGGCCATGAAGAAGGTCGCGCCGTAGACGTTGCCCGCGAAGCTGAACGCCGCGTGGCTGTACTCATAGGCCTGCACGCAGGTGAACAGCGCGCCGAGGGCGACAGTGAGAATCAGGCCCCACTTCAGGCCCTTGCGGTCGCCCTCGAGCAGCGCGTGATGCGCCCAGGTCACCGTGGTGCCGGAGGTCAGCAGGATCAGCGTGTTGAGCAGGGGCAGATGCCACGGGTCGAAGGTCTCGATGCCTTTCGGGGGCCACACGCCGCCGAACAGCGCCTCGCGGGTGACGTGAACCGGATCGGCCGGGAACAGCGCCGCATTGAAATAGGCCCAGAACCACGCCACGAAGAACATCACTTCGGAAGCGATGAACAGGATCATGCCGTAGCGGTGATGCAACTGCACCACGCGGGTATGGTCGCCCTTATACTGCGCCTCGCGGATCACGTCGGCCCACCAGCTTGCCATCGTGTAGAGAACGCCGATGGTGCCGACGCCGAACACGATCGGCGCGCCGGCGAACATCTTGTGCATCCATGCGACAGCACCCACGGCCATAATGAAGGCCGAGATGGAGCCGACGACCGGCCACGGGCTCGGATCGACGAGATGATAATCGTGGTGTTTGGCTTGGCCCGTTGCCATTTGGTCTCTCCGTGATGCCGGTGTGATCCGGCGCGTGTCGCAGTTAAAGCCGAAAACTCAAAGATTGCCCTTGCGCTTGTCCGTCTCTGTCGCCGCCAGCGGCTTCGGTGCCGGATCTTTCACAGGGTAGAACGTATAGGACAGGGTGATGGTGTTCAGGTCGTCATATTCGCGATCGGCGGCGAGCGCCGGATCGACATAGAACACCACCGCCATCTCGCGCTTCTCGCCGGGACCGAACGATTGCTCGGTGAAGCAGAAGCAATTGATCTTCTGGAAGAACGCGCCGACCGTGAGGGGCGCGACATTGTAGGCGGCCACTCCCGTGGTCGTGCGCGCAGCCTGGTTGGTGACGGTGTAATAGACGGTGACGACCTCACCGATCTTGACGCTGATCTCGGTCTGCTCCGGCTGGAACTTCCAGGGCAGGCCGCCGCTGACATTGGAGTCGAAGCGAACCGCGATGCGGCGCTCCAGTGACTTTTCAGGCGCGGAGGTCGCGACCTGCGTGGTGCCGTTGAATCCGGTGACGCGGCAGAACCAGTCGTAGAACGGCACGGCCGCGTAGGACGCGCCGACCATGAACGCGACAACGAACCCGCAGATCGACGCGACCATGACGTCGCGGCTGATGCGCGGCTTCGCCTTGCTGGTGGATTGCTGCGTCATGTCCTGTGCATCGCCTCCGTTCACAGCGGCCGATGAAGGACGATGGGACCCTTCACCATGGTCACCGCGAAAAACAGCAGCACCATCACACCCAGCGCCAGCGCTATGGCGATGGACCGCTCGCGTTGGCGCTTTTTCTGCTCCGGCGTGAGAACGATGCCCTCTGGCGGTTTCTTGCTGTCCATGACGACGCCCGCGCTCATGACCAGATCGCCCGCGCGGCTGCGGACACCACGACTTCGGCCAGCAACACGGCGAACAATCCGAACAAATACAGGATCGAGAACTTGAACAGCCCGCGCGTGGCGCGCAGCCCGGCGCTGCCGGTGCGATGACGGTACACACTCACGGCATACCAGAGCATACCCGCGCCAAGAACCAGCGATGTCACGCCGTAGATCGCGTCGAAATAGCCCAGTGGCCAGGGCGACGCCGCAACCGCCACCAGCAGGATCGTATAAAGCAGGATCTGCAGCCGCGTCGCGTCGGGACCGGCGACGTTCGGCAGCATCGGGATGTTGGCGCGCTGGTAATCGTCGGTGCGGA
>Ga0233443_1000815_pt1 | contig 31017 bp, 22 predicted proteins | sample SI_123_September_2_FD_182784 | JGI IMG/M metagenome (GOLD analysis project Ga0233443, IMG submission 182784) | Seawater microbial communities from Saanich Inlet, British Columbia, Canada - SI_123_September2016_200_MG | ecosystem: Environmental > Aquatic > Marine > Inlet | place: Canada: British...
TAGAATCTCTCATAGTAATCAGTTTAGACTGTAAATAATTGATAATTAGTCTAAAGTTACCGCTTTAGATTGACAAATCCATGTGGCGAATGAACAAATTGCTTTGTAGGCACTCTTATCCTTAGTGCGTTAATGTTATAATCGTTGTTTTGCAAAAAAAAAACAATCCCAGGTCAATTAGTTTGCTAAAGCCAAATGTTTTCGGAACGTTTTATGTGCTGCATCGAAACCTGAATTATAACTGTAAAGATTTTACTTTCTTAGCTAAACAATTTAGGAATTATTTATATTACCATTAAACACGATCAAGATGAAATCATTTGCAATAATTGTCCTGGCCATTTTCTGTTTTTCCTGCTCAAACGGTAAGAAGGATAGAACGGTTGTTGATTTTACCGAAACCGTTCCCAAAGAGAACAACCTGGTGCAGGACGGTTCAAAAGTCGTGTATATTGCTATTGCATCAATGACATCTCCAAAGGAGACTTTCACGTATTACAGCGATTTAATAAATTATATTTCACAAAAGGTAGGGTATCCTATTTATATAAAGCAGAAGAAAACTTACGAGGAAGTAAATATCCTGTTGGAAAATTCAGAAGTTGACTTTGCATTTATTTGTTCCGGAGCTTATGTTAACCAGTATAAAAAGGGCATAACGAAACTGTTGGTAGCCCCAGAGATAGATCATAAATCGGATTACAATGCATATATAATAACCCGGAAAGAATCAGAAGTCAACTTATTTAAAGATTTCGAGAATAAAAGCTTTGCATTTACCGATCCTCTTTCGAATACAGGCCGTTTATTTCCCTTGAAAAAAATAGCCGAGCTGCATAAGAATGAAAAGGATTTTTTTGAAAAAACAATTTACACTTACGGCCACGATATCTCCATTCAAATGGTTAATCGTGGTATTATTGATGGTGCCTCGGTACATGGCTTGATATTTAATTATATCTCAGTGCATCATCCGGAACAGGTAGCTAATGTGAAAATAATAGCTAAGTCAGAGAAATTCGGGATTCCACCGGTTGTAACACCTACATCTCTCAATAAGGAATCATTTGAGAAATATCAAAATATATTTTTAAACCTGCATACTGACAGCTTAGGCAAAAAAATATTGGATAATCTAATGATTGATAAGTTTGTACTGGTGCATGATACCATTTATAACACTGTATTTGAATTAAAGCAATTTATTGATAATGAGGGGTCGAGGTAAGTCATACAATATTCCGTTATTCTGGAAATTTGCCATTGCATCAATCGTTGTTGTAGTCATTTTTGGGGCAATAAATATTTACCTATTGTGGTCGTCGGTATACAGATCATTCGAAAAGGAGATTGATAAGCGATGTAAGGTATTGGCAACCATAGTTTCAGAAAAGGTTGTTACTCCCCTGGTTTATGATGACCATCTTAGTCTTTACAATATATTAAACGAGATAAAGGAGAGTGATCCAAGTATTTCTTATGTCTTTATCTTAAATAATGCCACTGAGATTATTGCTCAGACCTACGATATCAATATTCCACCCGGTTTGCTACAGGCAAATACCTTGAGCGATGGGAACTACAATATTGAAGTTATTGAGACCAATAATTTTCAATATCCGGTGATCCGGGATATCGCATATCCCATTTTGAACGGTGAAATAGGGATGGTACGGCTTGGCATTGTTGAAGAACATATTAATCAGGAAATTAATGATGCTGCTGAAATCCTTATTCTGATGATCCTGGCATTCCTGGTATTCGGACTTTTGGGATCGTTGTTCTTTTCATACATTATAACAAAGCCAATAAAAGAGATCAGTGAAAAAGCCCAGGTCTTTGATTTAGACTACCTCGATGTTGAGGACTTCAATATTGATGATAGAAAATTGAAGCAATTGATGAATATTCAGTTCAATGATGAACTGGATGTTTTGGTTGTAAAGTTTTCAGAAATGCTGATCCGGCTTAAAAACAGTTATATTGAACTGAAAGCCACGCAAGGTGCATTAATTCAGGCTGAAAAACTCACCTCTTTGGGTACCTTATCAGCTGGTGTTGCCCATGAAATAAATAATCCAATTTCGGGGATTAAAAATTGCCTTAATAGAATTATAAGAGATCCGCAAAATGAAGAACAAAACGCGAACTATGCTATATTGATCAAAAGTGCTATCAATAAAATAGAGAATGTGGTTCAACACTTGTTGAATTTTAGCAGAAAACAGGATATTACGCTTGAGAAAACAAACTTGAATTCTGTTATTGAAAGTGCCTTAAAGCTAAGCTCTTATAAGCTGCAGACGAATAAGATCAATGTTAATGCAAACAATACCAATGATTGTTATGTAAATGCTAGTGCGAACCATCTGGAGCAGGTATTTGTCAATTTAATTCTAAATGGTCTGGATGCAATAATTGAAAGAAAAGAAAAAGAACCTGATTTGAATGGTGAGATTGAAATAAGACTTGAGGAAAATCAAAAAACCGTTAGCATTCACATCATTGATAATGGTGCCGGTATTCCGGCCGAATTGGATAATAAAATTTTCGATCCTTTCTTTACCTCTAAAAGGGTTGGAGAAGGAACAGGATTAGGACTTTCTGTATCGTTTAATGTAATTAAAAAGCATAACGGGCGCATTTATTTTGAACGCTCTCAGGATAAAGGAACTGATTTTATAATTGAATTAGCTTGTCTCCCTAAATAGTTGTTTATGAGAATATATGTTGTGGATGATGAACGGATAATCAGAGTATCTCTTGCGGATGAATTAAGGGATGCCGGTTTTGAAGTATTCGAATTTTCGAATGCCAAGCCGGCACTAATGCAACTCAATGAAACAAGGCCCGATTTGATTATTACAGATTTGAAAATGCCGGATATAAACGGTATTGAGTTCCTGGAAAAAATTAAAGAATTTGATCAGAGTATTTATGTTGTTCTTATGACTGCTCATTCTACAGTATCAACTGCCGTGGAAGCAATGAAACTGGGAGCCTATGATTATATTGAAAAACCATTTGATAATGAGCAAATGCTGCTCGTTATTGATCGAATTCTGGAACTAAAGCAAATAAAGGATGAAAATAAGTCTCTAAAGAAGAAACTGAAACAGGAATATGATTTTTCATCTTATGTAGGAGGCAGTCCGAACAATGTTGAAATCTTTGAATTGGTAAAAATTGTTGCACAAAAATCGACGAGTGTCTTACTGGTAGGAGAAACGGGAACCGGAAAAGAACTTCTGACCAACATTATTCATTATAACAGCAACAGGAATAAGAAACCGCTGGTAAAGGTGAGTTGTGCCATTCTTAGCAAAGAAATATTTGAATCTGAACTTTTTGGTCACGAAAAAGGAGCTTTTACAGGTGCTGTTTCCGAGAAAATAGGAAGGTTTGAGATGGCAAATGGAGGAACTTTGTATCTTGATGATATTGATGATGTTCCTCTCGAAATGCAGGTAAAACTATTAAGGGCACTTGAGGAACGCGAAATAGAAAGAGTTGGAGGTACCAAAATAATTAAGATTGACATTCGCCTAATCGCATCAACCAAAAAAGATTTAAGGAAAATGGTTGATGACGGAGAATTCAGAGAAGACCTTTTTTACCGTTTGAATGTGTTTCCTATCAAACTGCCTGCACTCAGAGAAAAACCTGAAGATATTATCAGCCTGACAAAACACTTTGTGTCAATGTTTTCTGAAGATAGCCAGATAGAGGTTGACAATAAAGTTTATGAGATATTGAAACAATATCCATTTCCAGGGAATGTGAGAGAACTACGAAATCTTGCAGAAAGATTAACCCTTCTGTGCAAGAATAATATAATTGAAAATGACATCATTCCTTACGAAATTAAATTTCCTGGATTCAAACCTTTCTATTTTGCTTTCGATAATAAATCATTGACAGAAATTCTGGATGAAGTTGAAAGAGGCGCTATTGCTGGTGCGCTTGACAAAACCAATGGCAATAAGGCACAGGCTGCTGATCTGTTAGGGCTTCCAGCTTCAACGCTTAAGTCAAAAATAGGCAAATTCAATTTGTAAATATTGGTATTTGATTTTGCTGAGAAGTAATCTTAAGACAAAGCTCCATACAGTAGAACTACATCTCTTTTCAATACAGAATCTGCATTGCTTGGTGACTTTTAAGCACTTGTGTTTTTTCCTTATGATTTAAATTGTGTATCTGCAAATTCCGCATATTTCATTTGACTCACCAACATAAAAAAACTACACTTGATTTGCGCGCTCAGATTTCGTCGACATGGACGAAAAATGGCCGATTAAGCTCCCTTATTATCTTCTTTATTTGCTTATGCTGTATAGCATACAGAGGTAATTTCATTCACGTATTCAGCCGTTTACAATCGTATAGTTGCGTGGTTTCATATCTATCTGTTTTGTGGGAATAGTAATTGAAAAGAACTGAGCAATAGGATAACCACGAATTAAATTAAATTTTAGATTATGAAAAAGAGATTTTATTTTATGTTCGCCGTAGCACTTAGCGGCATGTTAGCATTCAGTTCTTGTAATGATGACAAAGATGATCCGGTTGATCCGGGATCAAGTACAACCGAACTACTCGTTAAAAATTTCGATGCTGCTCCAAACCAGGATGGTAGTGTTGATGATATGTGGAGTGGCTGTCAGGTGTTGGAAGGAACTGCAACTGTACCAGATGCTGGAGCAAGAGGCGAAGCAGATTTCAATGGTGATGGTTCAGCAGGCCCTGTTGGCGTTTTTGATCCTTATACCAACGAGTCAAACGATTTTAACTTAAGAGCAGGAACCAAAGGTGATATGATTTATTTCCTTCTTGAGTGGGATGATGCTGAGGATAGCAAAGATCGTCAGTCATGGTATTTTGATGCAGCCGATAGTCGTTGGAAAGGTCAGCACAAATATGCTAACGATGACAACGATAAGTATTATGAAGATAAGTTTGCCTTCCTATGGGCTGCAACTGACGTTGAAGGATTTGCTGGTAGCACGTGTTATTCAACTTGTCACACCGGATTGGTCTTAACTGATTTGAGCCAGAAAGCTTCACGTCATTACACCAATAATGTAGGTGAAGTTGTTGATATGTGGCACTGGAAAAGAGTACGTTGTACTTATCCTGAGACAGTTGTCGATGATCAACAAATGGTTTACAAAGAGCACACTGGTGACGCTGGTCAAAATGGTAGAACTGGTGACGAAGGAACAAGCGGTTATCATGGTAATAGCGTGACCTTGATGTTAGATGGAACTGGTGAAGAAGTTAAAGTTCCTATGTATGTAATTCCTGGTCAAACTGACTATGCATACATTACTATAGACCAAATCAATGACGGAACTGCTAAAGAAATCACTGCTGTTGCTTCCGACGGAACATTAACCTATGATGGCGGAACAATTAATCCTGCTGATGGTGGATATGAGAATGGTACAGGTGCTAAGCGTTTCCCAAGTGTTTGGGTTGAAAACTTTACAGGTAGCAAAGCTGACATATCTTGTGCAGCAAATCATACCGGTTCTGGTTGGGTTGTAGAATTTGCACGTAAATTAGATACAGGTAATGCTGATGATGTGAAATTTGATGTTACCAAAGAATTTCCATTTGGTTTGGCACTTTTTAACAATGCTGCTATTGCACATGAGATCAAGAATGGTCTGTTAATGAAATTTGAATAGTGAATTGGATAAGTACGTAAGAATTATTTGATTCGTGTGGGAATCATGTTAGTTCAATTAAGGCCATCTTCAGGGATGGTCTTTTTTTTATCTGTATAGTCCAGTTAAATCAATCTACTGAATAGAGGAAAGTAAATCGGGTTTGGGTAAAATGCCCAATGGATAGAAGAATTAGAACTAAAAGGTCTTAAGCTGACTCAAAAATGATCAGCTTCGATATGAATAAGAACTAGTGCATCCCAAATAAGATAAAAAGTTCGTTACGAATTGTAAGTGGTAATCCAGCGAAACATTTATTAACTATCATTTCTTTGCCATTGCTGCAAAGAAAAATCCAGACAAAACGATTCCTCCGCCGGGCGTTTTGTCTGGCCATCGCACGCATTAACCCGAGAACTATTTAGTTTGATCTTAGCATTGATGACATAGCAAGATGCTTTTAGATCAATTCAAATGCACTATAAGGATTATTATTATCAAATTCCGCCCTGCGCGATGGCTGGTCCATGGGATGCGAAATAAAAGATGCCGCCTTTGATCAGATGCTTCAATTCAATATCTGCAACTAATTACTCTGAAATTGCAAATTATCTTCCTTGATCAGTACTCTTTTATATGGCAGCCGTGGTGGGTTTTTGGTTTCCCGCTGAAGCAGGACAGGCTGTTTTGGGCGGTAGCCAAAATGAACAGAAAGAATAAGTATACTACTTAATACCCCGGCAATAGAATCGAAACCTTCAGAAGAATTAGAAATGATATCCGGTAGTTAGTGCTATTCTTTAAGTTCCAGTGGATTGAGAACTATGAATTGTTAATTATTTCCTGTATTTCTGAAGAGCAAAATTCTTTCACTCACCGTTTCAATCTGTTCATAGGATTTGACCTTCGGGACATCGTTTTCGTCAGTAACAATGAGATATTCATTATCGATGGAATTGTTAATATAGATCCTTTCGTACCTGTCGAAATAGAACTTCACAGACCACTTACTACTTAGATAGTCACTTGATGAAACAACCGTGCGCTCCGGTAATAGGCGGCCAATTTCTTTGATATCTTTTATCCAGATTTCTTCGCGGCTAAAACTGCCAATTGCTGATATCGATAATATGATTCCGCTTAAGACCAGGGTAGCAGAAATGATTAATACGATGCTAAAGGTTTTAGCCCGCTCGTGTAATTTTGTTAGCAAGGGGTCAATGTATGGTAAAGCAAGCAGCGCAAATCCAAGGGCGAAGAGCGGTATTGCCGGTGCGTAGTAAAATGGTTTCTGAACTTTGGTGAGCAGGAGAGGTAGTGAACCTGCCAGACCAAGTGACATCATGAATAAACCAGTGCTTGCATATTCCTCTGAAGTAGAACTTGTCCGGCTTCTTATGGCTTTGATCAGCCATAGAACAAGAAAGATAATCAACATGGGCAGCAAATCATTAAAGAGATTGCCCAGAATGCTAAATCGGGAACTTACGGTTGGTGTGTCGTTGACTCTGCCAACCAGGCGCTCGAAGAAATAGGTGCGCAGGCTTTGATCAGGAGCCTCGAATTGCATCAACAGCAGATAAATCACAACAGGTACGCTAAGTAATACCAACGAATAGATAAGTGCTTTTTTAAAGTTGATCTCATTTGAAAAAAGAAAATACAGAGCAAAAAATACCAGAGGAAAGATACCGGTAATACCTTTGCTAAGGGAAGCAAGAAATATGTTAAATCCGGCAAATAGTAGCCATGGTAACCATCTGGAAGGATCTTTAAGTACTTTCAAAGAAGAGAAAATTGCAAGCAGAACAAACACAACCATAGTGTTTTCCAGGATAGCATGTTGATAGCTCCAAAAAAGAGTTGGCGTTATAAGCCAGAAAAAGAGTGGAAGCCAGGCCATTCCCTTCCTGGAAGTATCAGGAATTATAAGTTTCCAGATGGATATAATGAGCAAAGCAGCTATTACCATCAGGACGACAGTAAAAATTCGTTCCGTATAGATGCCATCGCCAAATATTCGGAAGAAAACAGATTCAAGAAAAAACCCCAGAGGTGGTTGTTCATGAAAGCTTGACAGGCCCAGAATATCTAAATGATGCATAAGAGGAAACCAGAAAGTACCTTCACCAGCCGCCAGATTTCGGGCTACACAGCTATAAAGAATACCATCCACAAACATGCCTTCGGCGATTAAGGATGGCAAGATGGCCAACAAAACAATTGCTATCACCAACAACTCAAACGGTAAATATTTCCTTTTTAACATTCCGATAGTTATTCTGCAAATATACTTAGTAATGGCATTCGGATAATAACAGGATTAGGTGAAACATTTTTCGATATCAAAAAAAAACATATTAAGAAATAAATTACTGAGGGAGAGATACTTCGTCTAATAAAATGTACCGTTTTGATTAAATTCCATTTAAGACTTTGAAAAGTTACGCACAAACACTTGAAGATATGGCAAAAATTCTAATTTTGTGCGCCCGAACTATAAGGTATTTATGGCATCAACGAAGCTACCAAATATTGGCGTAACCATCTTCTCGGAGATGACAAGAAAGGCGATTGATAACAACGCGATCAATTTGTCTCAGGGATTTCCTGACTTTGATTGTTCAGTGCACCTGAAGAATCTGGTAAAGAAATATATTACCAATGGATACAATCAATATGCTCCGTTGGAAGGTGTTATGAATCTTCGTGAGAAGCTAAGCACCAAGATCGAAAAGTATTACAATTATACTTACGATCCTCAACACGAGATCACTATTACAGCAGGTGCTACTCAGGCGATTTATACAGCCATTACAGCGTTTATCAGAGAAGATGATGAAGTAATCATTATTGAACCGGCATTTGATATTTACGAACCAATTGTCAGGTTAAACGCGGGGAAACCTGTGTTTGTTAAGCTGGTGCATCCCGAATATAGCATTAACTGGAAAGAGATAGAGAAGAATATCAACTCCCGGACTAAGATGATCATTCTTAACACACCGCATAATCCTTCCGGAGCTGTATTTTCCAGGATGGATATGGAACGGCTTCAAAAGATTACTTCGGGCAGTAATATTCTTATTCTAAGTGATGAGGTATATGAGCATATCCTGTTTGATGGTGAAGCACATCAGAGTGTAGCATGCTATCCGGAACTGGCTAAAAGAAGTTTATTTATCTCATCTTTTGGCAAAACCTACAAAACCACCGGCTGGAAAGTTGGTTATTGTTGTGCGCCGGCAGAATTGACGAAAGAATTTCGCAAAGTTCACCAATTGGTGGTGTACGCGGTTAATACACCAATTCAAAATGCCTACGCTGAATTTCTGAGTTATGAAGAGGAGTTTCTTAAACTTTCCGGATTCTATCAGCACAAGAGGGATCTTTTTGCCAATGCATTGGAAAATTCCCGATTTAAACTATTGCCAGCAAAGGGAACCTATTACCAACTGGCCTCTTACGATCAGATTTCTGATATGAAGGACACAGATTTTGCTGACTATCTGGTAAAAGATGTGGGAATTGCTGTTATTCCTGTTTCAGTATTCTACCATCAGAAAACTGATAATAAGGTTATTAGGTTTTGCTTTGCCAAGGAAGACGAAACACTGTTAAGAGCTGCTGCGATACTTAATAAATTGTAGCTGGCATTCACCTGTTAGGCACTGAAGAAACAAAGGATAAATCTGCAGGGAGAAGGTTCCTGAATTTGCTGAATCGTATCAGTGTAATATCTTAAAAATCATTTCTCTTAAAAGTTCCCCGGGTGGAACCGAAGCAGCATCTACACCTTTGGATTTGAGGTCGTATTCCCGCAGAATTGAAATGATATCAACTACCTTACCTGCCTTGTAATTACGGGCAGCAATTTGATATTCTCCAACAAAGTAAGGGTTGATCTTAAGTACCGACGCCAGATTACGGGACGATTTGTCCTGCACAAAATAGTAGCTTAGTACCTTTGCAAAATAAGTATACAAAGAAATGATGGTGAGATTCACCGGATTATTCTTTGGGTTATTGGCGAAATAGTTGACAATCCGGTTGGCTTTCAGAATGTTCTTCTGGCCAAGCGCTTTTTGCAATTCAAAATTATTAAAGTCCTTACTGATACCAATATTCCTTTCAATAAATGTAGCCGTTATTTCATTCTTACCAGTAGGAAGAGAAAGAACCAGCTTATCCAGTTCGTTTGCAATTTTTGAAAGATCATTACCCAGGTTTTCTGTGATCAGAACGGCAGCATTTGGATCAATTCTGCATTGCTTCTTTCTCAGATAGTTGACCACCCAGTCGGGAACCTTACTTTCATATAGTTTCTTCGATTGAAAGATTACACCGCATTTGTCAATTGCTTTGTAAAGCTTTGTATTCTTAGCCAGGTTTTTAAACTTAAAGTTTATTACCAGTATCGTTGACTGAAGAGGATTTTGGGCATAGAAAAGAAGATCTTCCAGCTTCTTAATATTTTGAGCTTCTTTCACAATAACTACCTGATGATTGGCCATCATTGGAAATCTTCTTGCAATGTTATCGATCTGGGCTGCTGTTACCTCCTTGCCATAGAGAATATGTTCATTGAATGACTTTTCTGCCTCAGAAAGTACATTGTTCATGATAAAATCTGAGATTCTATCGATATAATAAGTTTCCTCGCCCATCAAAAAATAAATAGGCTGGTAAATTTTGTTGTTGATATCCTGGATAATCTGTTCTAAAGTCATCGTCAAATCTCTGATTATTGAACAAAAATAGTTTACTAACTCTATTGATCAAAACGAAGATGTTTCACTGAGCTTCCTCCTCTGTGCAGCATCATTAGAGATTCCATGCCAATGGTCAGATGTTCAAGCACATACTGATCATCAATTTTCTTGTCACTTCTGCTTGTTTTAATTCCTGTCGAAATCATTGGTTGATCAGAAACGAGCAGCAAAGCTCCGGATGGAATTTCATTGTGAAAGCCCACGGTGAAGATAGTTGCTGTTTCCATGTCAATGGCCATCGCTCTGGTTTTAGTCAGATACTTCTTGAATCTCTCATCGTATTCCCAAACCCGCTTATTGGTAGTGAGTACTGTTCCTGTCCAATAGTCACGTTCATGATTCTTAATGGTACTCGATACAGCCCTCTGCAGGCTAAAGGCTGGTAACGCTGGTATTTCAGGTGGTAGATAGTCGTCGGATGTACCGTCGTTTCTAATGGCAGCGATGGGTAAGATTAAGTCCCCCAACTTGTTTTTCTTTTTCAATCCACCACATTTCCCCAGGAAAAGAACTGCTTTAGGATTGATTGCTGTGAGCAAATCCATAATGGTAGCAGCATTTGGACTACCCATTCCAAAGTTGATAATTGTAACCTCCTTGTGATGCGCATTGGGCATATTCAGATGTTCACCAACAATCGGGACATCGTAATGCTCTGCGAATAGCTCAATATAATAGTTGAAGTTCGTAAGTAAAATATACTCACCGAAGTCATCCAAACTACGTCCTGTATATCGGGGTAACCAATTCTGAACTATTTCCATTTTCGTTTTCATATGCACTTTGAGGTTTTAGAGTAATGGTTTTACATTATTTAAAAAGAATGTTAAGGCGGCTGTTATTGCGAAAATTCATCGGAAGCATTGCCGTTCTGTCGATATAGATTTTCTCAAGATAGCGTAATTCGAAAACCGATGATGGAACTTCCAGCATTACTCCGCTTCTTGCAATATCCAGTTCTACTAAATTAGTAAGGTTTCCAAGAGTCGAAGGTAAGGAAGTCAAACTATTTTTCCCAATGTAGAGGAACCTTAAATGTTCAAGATTACCTATCTGGTCAGGCAATTCACGGAGTTGATTATAGCTTAAATCAAGTTCCTCCAGATTAGAAAGCAATCCAATTTCAGGAGGTAAGATGCTTATTTCGTTGTACTGAACTGAGAGATACTTCAAATTGGTCAATTGAGCAATTTCAGGTGGAATACTTCTCAATTTATTCCCATCCAGGATCAATTTTTCCAAGTTACTCATGCCCAGAATTTCCATAGGAAATTCTTTCAGTTGATCGCGGTGCAAAACAAGGATTCCAACATCCAATGGATTTCTTGTTGCTTCGTTCAAATTGGTGTATTTCCTGCCCGAATTTTTTGGTTTAAGACTGCTCATGTTAACTTTAACACCAAACTGTATATTGCTGAACTGATTATTTTCCAGTGGATAGGTGTAGAGCAGGCTAAACTCCACCACCTCGGTGAGCTGAATATCGGTTCCAAGTGTCAATAAATTCTGATGATTAAAAAGAGAGGTTGGACGCTTCACATATTCCAATGTAGCCGGATCGGTATATACCCGAACAAAAGAGTTTACCAGAAGTGAATGCTGGAAGCCAACATTCAGATAGAAACCCTGCCCCAGTCGAAGTCCTGCGGTACCCTGAAAATCAAAATAATCGTTACGGAACTCATACCGAAGGTAACCTTGATCTGCGCCTCTTCTTGCCCATTGGCCTCCAATCTCAAAGACAAAGGATGATATCAGATCGTGACGTAAACTTATTCCCAGATAAGGTGAGCCCATTGGATCTATTACACCACTATCAAGAAATAACTTATTGTAACCGATACCTGCATTAATAAAGTACTTACCCTCCAAATCCTGAGATGCTGTCAGATCAGGTTTCATGTACTCAGGTTCCTGAGCAAGTATCATTTGCGATGATACAATGAATAGAAATAGTGTTATGATCCGGATTTTATACAAACTTCCTATTTTTAATTTCCAATCTTAAGGGTAATTTTACCCAATGTCTGTTCACGAAATGGAAAGGTTAAATTTACCAAGCTTTCCGCTTAAAATAAAGCAAGAAGACGAAAAGCATTTAATATTAGATGTTTTTCGTAAGAAATATATCCAATTAACTCCTGAAGAATGGGTTCGGCAGAACTTTGCTCATTATCTGGTTAAACACAAGCATTATCCGGAGCCGCTTATCTCAATGGAACGCGCCATTAAAATTAGTGATAAATTAAATAGAAGTGACCTGATCGCGTATAATCGAAATGGTAAAGCTCTATTATTGGTTGAATGCAAGGCGAGCTCTGTGGAAATTAGCCAGAAAACCTTTGATCAGATAGCAGGTTATAACTATAAAATTGGTGCAGCATTTCTTATCTTAACCAATGGATTAATCCATTATTGCTGTAAGGTAAATACTGAAACCAAACAGTATGAATTTCTGAATGATATTCCCGACTACAGAAATATTATGCATTATTAATCCCGTAGTATTCTGGCCAGCTATTCTGATGCCAATATCGATTAATAAACCTTCTGATTAATGACTTAAGCCATCTTAAAGATTATAGAATCTCTTTGTTTTATAAAAATGATGTTGCCGTCCAAAAAGTGAAGTTCGCCATCATTCCGGGTTTGACCCGGAATCTCAGTGCTACTTGTTTCAAATTATTGAGATTCCTGCCATATCTGCCAACAGCAAGGAATGAGTAGCTGAAGTGATTTTTAGGACAGCTTCATCCTGAATTTCGTTTTTGTTTTCTAGAATCCAAATCGAATCCCCTGTGCAAGAGGTAATTCTTCGCTATAGTTGATAGTATTGGTTTGTCGTCTCATGAAAAGTTTCCATGAATCGGAACCGGCCTCACGGCCACCACCTGTATCTTTCTCACCTCCAAAGGCTCCTCCGATCTCTGCTCCGGAAGTTCCAATATTCACATTTGCAATTCCGCAATCAGAACCCGTTTCACTCAGAAACTTTTCAGCTTCACGCAGGTTTTCAGTGAAAATTGATGACGATAAGCCTTGTGGTACACCGTTGTTCAGTGCAATTGCATCGTCGATGGTTCTGTACTTGATCAAATATAGAATTGGGGCGAAAGTTTCCTCCTGTACAATTTCAAACTCGTTTTTGGCCTCAATTAAGGCAGGAATCACATAGTTGCCGGATTCATATCCTTTGCCCGTGAGAATTTCACCACCGAACAATATGTTGCCACCTTCTTCGGATGCTTTATTCACTGCAGCTTCAAACATGCTGACAGATATTCCGTCAATGAGCGGGCCAATCAATGTGTTTTCATCCAATGGATTACCAATCTTATCTGATACACTTCGGTAAGCAATAAGAAGCTTCTCAACCACATGATTATATAAGGTTTCGTGAATGAGTAAGCGTCTTGTTGAGGTACAACGTTGTCCGCCTGTACCAACTGCACCAAATACAACGGATTTGATAGCCATTTCAAGATTTGCAGACGGAGCAATAATCACAGCATTGTTTCCACCCAACTCAAGTATCGATTTGCCAAGGCGCTTGCCAACAATCGCTCCAACCCTTTGCCCAACAGCAGTGGAACCTGTGACAGACATCAATGCGATACGACGATCGGCAGCAAAATTATCGCCTAATACCGATGATTTGGCAACGATCATATTGAAGACACCTTCTGGGATCTTATTCCGTTCCAATACATCGTTGATGATTCTCTGAGTTGCAATGGCTGAAAGGGGTGTTTTTGAACTTGGTTTCCAGATTACTACATCACCAGCAACGGCTGCAATCATACTATTCCATGCCCAAACGGCAACCGGAAAATTGAAGGAAGTGATTAATCCTACTATTCCTACAGGATGGTATTGATCATACATCCGGTGTTCATTCCTTTCAGAATGCATGGTAAAGCCATTCAGCATACGGGATTGTCCAACCGCAAAATCACAAATATCAATCATCTCCTGTACCTCTCCAAGGCCTTCCTGATAGATTTTACCCATTTCAAGTGAAACCAGATAACCAAGATCCTCCTTGTTTTCACGAAGAGCTTCTCCGATCTGACGTACAATCTCGCCTCGTTTAGGTGCCGGCCATGTGCGCCAGACCTTAAAGGCTTCCTGAGCTTTGCCAACAATCATTTCATAATCATCGATGCTTGCATTCTTTATCTGTGCAATAGGATTACCATCAATAGGGGATATGGAGCTGGTCACATCACCCTGGGTTTCGAACCATTGGGTTCCTGTGGATACTCCACTGTTCAATTCTTTTATACCAAGTCTTTTCAGAACTTCTTTCATAGGTTTCATTATTTTGGCAGAGATTTATCAGGTGGGATATCTTCCTGCCGGGAATCAATTTTCTTTCCGTGTTAAATTATGGCTAGTTAACAGGAAACACGTGTTGATGTTCATTAAAAAATCGCTTATTTCTTTTATTTTCTTAAGGTTAGAAAAGCAACTTTTTGTAGTTATCCTAACATTAAGCAGGATTGTTTATTAATCCTTTATTTGTAGGTCTTAGTCAGGATTATTGGACGATTCGTCAAAATTATAATAAAACAGTACTAAATATTCATTTTGAGCTAACCATATTGACAAATGCGCGTATATCCGTAAGATTTACAAACAATATTTAATGAGTTGGATTAATATAAAGAAAGAGAACCGGTTGGAAAACGGCGATCATCTTCTTCTGGATAACATACCAGATCCGGTGATAGTTACTACAACTGACTTCAAAATCGACTTTATAAATTCTTCTGCCAGAATGCTATTTCAATATGCAGATGGAGAAGCCAACGGTGAATATTATCATAATCTACTTTTTTCCGGCCAGCAGTGTAGCGTTTTTAATCAACTGAAAGGTGAGGTTGAGAATGGAACCAAATGGGATGGAGAAATCCTGATGAAGTCAAAATCGGGTAAAGCACTTCTCTCATCTCTTGCATGCGCACCTGTTTTAAACGGAACCAGCCAGATTCATGGATTTATCTTTCAGGTAAAAAGCACCCAGTTGCAAAATGTGAATTTCGAACCTGATAAAAATAATGATATTCTCTATAAGGAATTGTTCTCCAATATGACCAATGGGGTTGCAGTTTATGAGGTGGTTTCCAATGCCAATAATTTTAAATTTGTTGATATCAATAAAGCAGGTTTAAAGATTGGTAATCATGAGGATACTGATATTTTAGGAGAACTGATCACGGATGTTTATCCTGATGTTGTTGAGTCCGGTTTGTTTGAAGCACTCCGGAAAGTTTGGTCAACAGGAAAACCGATATTTATCCCGCTCAAATCCTATGAGGATGAGCGTATCAGACTATGGGTTGAGAACTATATCTTTAAATTACCTTCCGGACAGATTGTAACTGTATACAACGACCTGACCGAGAAACACAAAGCTGAAGAAGCTATAACCAGAAATAAGAATTTTTACGAGAATATTCTGGAAGAAGTAAAGGAGATTATATGTGTGTCTGACAAAGATGCAGAGATCAAATTTATTAACACCAGGGCAAAGGAATTCTTTAATTTTGGAAAATCATCGATCATTGGGCAGAATCTAATTTCTGATTTTCCGGCAAGCATTACGGATAAATTACTTCCATTCTATCACAAAGCAAAAGATAGTCTGGAACCGGTTCAGTTTGAAACAGAATTTGACTATGACAATGGTAAAGTTACCTATGTTTCCTGCTGGTTTATTCCACAATTCGACAGAGGCCATTTTGATGGTATGATTTGCAGTCTGCAGGATGTAACTGAAAAGAAAGCAACACAGAAATCATTAATTGAGAATGAGGAAAAACTAAATAAGATTACATCATCTGCCAGCGATGCGATTATTGTGATCAATGGCCAGCAACAAATTACTTTCTGGAATAAAAGTGCCAAACGAATTTTTGGATACGAGCTGGAAGAGATGAAGCAAATGAGCTTTACCGATCTCTTTGCCAATCATTATGAAAAGGCTGATCTGAGTGAATTACTGGAGGCTCAGCTTTCGGGAGTGGAAGCGTCAAAATCATTAAGCAGTGTTGAGATTGTTGGAAGACCAAAGAATGGTTCTGATATTAGTCTTGAACTGTCCCTTTCTTCCATGAAGTTGAATGAAAAGAACAACCTCGTTGCCGTTATTCGTGATATAACCAAGCGCAAAAAGACAGAAGATGAACTGATCAGCGCTAAGATTAAAGCGGAAGCATCAGACAATCTGAAAACAGCATTTCTGGCCAACCTGTCTCATGAAATCCGAACCCCGATGAATGCGATTATCGGACTGTCGGATATGATTGGTGACAATACAATTGACAATGACGAACGAAGTGAGTATGTTGAGTTGGTTCAAAGAAATAGTAAGCAATTACTCAGGATTATTGAAGATCTGATTGACGTTTCAAAACTTGGTTCGGGTGAATTGGAACTTCACGAGAAAAAGTGCAAGTTGAACGAGCTGCTGAATGAAACAATTTTGGACTGCCAGCAGGATCAAATGCTGGAGGCAAAAAAGATAAATCTTACAACTCGTTATCCGCTTGGACCGGACGTAGAAGTTGAGGTTGACAAACAAAGAGTACAGCAAATTGTGTCTGTCCTAGTTGAAAACGCAGTTAAGTTTACACCTACAGGTTCCATAGAAGTTGGCTATGATTATAAAAACGAACCAGGAGAGAGAGAGAAAATTGTGATGTATGTGAAGGATACCGGAATAGGTGTCGATCCTGAGAATCATTCGGTCATATTTGAATACTTCCGTCAGGTGGATGGATCAAATACGCGCCAGGCTGGTGGAACAGGTGTTGGATTGTCAATTGTAAAGGGTATTCTCGACCTTGCTGAGGAGAAAATATGGGTAGAGTCAAAACTAAACGAGGGAGCAACCTTCTTTTTTACTCTATCGAATATTCAGAGAAGTGAAGTCCCGAAAGTTAAAAAGGAAACACCTGTTGTTCAAAACGGTGATTTCCCAATGTGGTCAGATAAAAAGCTTTTGATCGTAGAGGATGTGGATTCCAATTTCCTGTTTCTGCGTAAAGCACTTCAAAAGACCGGAATCAACATTGAATGGGCTCAGGACGGGCTGGAAGCTGTTGAAAAATTTAAAGCTGATCCTGGATTTCATATTGTGCTGATGGATATCAATTTACCTCTCTTGAACGGATATGAAGCCACAGCTGAGATCAGAAAGATAAGTGCTACTGTCCCGGTAATTGCACAAACAGCTTTTGTTAGTCAGGAGGAGGAGATAAAATGCCTGGATGAAGGATTTACTGACTATATTCCAAAACCAATTCGAAGAAACGTATTGATTGAAAAGATGAAAAATCTGATCGATTAAATCTCACTTTTTACCCTTTCAACTATTTCCACTACTGCGGGACAAACCGTTGTGTTTTTAAAGGTTAGATCCAGTATTTGATGAAACTTTCGTCTATCTGTATGCGGATATTCCCGACAGGCCTTGGGCCGGTGTTCATAGATCATACAATAGTTATCGGCTAATAGGAAAGGACATGGCATTGACTTGAAAACATAATCTCCATCCTCATCAATGCGCAAATAGCTTGAAATAACATCAGCAGGTTTTTTCTTTAAAGGTTTTGACATTCGTTCAATATCCTTTTCCAGAATGCGCGGACCAAGAGACTTGCAGCAATTGGCACATTGCAGACAGTCTATCTCTTCAAACACTTCTTCATGTAGTCCGTGAATTAGCAAATCCAGATTCTTAGGCTTTTTCTTCTTTAATTTCGTAAGGAATTTTCTGTTTTCTTCCTTTTGAAGCTCTGCTCTTACTAGTATTTGTTCATACTCCGGAATCATGGTTTACGATTGAATTGTGAAAGATAAAGTCCTCCCATCACTATAAATACTCCAATTATTTTTTGAAGATTTAGATCTTCACCCAGCCTGAAGAAAGCAAACACAGCTGTGAAAACAGGAATCAGATTTGAGAATGTATTGGCTTTTGAAATTCCGAGTTTTCTTATTCCGTAGGTAAAAAGAATAAACGCAAATGAAGAGGCAAAAATAGCGAGCTCCAACAATGGAATAGCCAGTTCCATTGTAATCGGTACCTCCTTGAAGTGATTATATTCGAAGATCAGGAAGAAAGGAAGGAAGTAAAATATCCCAATCGTATTCTGATAAGTGATAATGGTTAAAGTGTTGTACCGGCTGGTAAGTTTAAGGAGATAAACAGAATAGGCAACCGCAGCTACCACCGCAAGAAGGAGGAATAAAATACCATTAACCGGGGCGTTCAAACTAAAATCGTTTTCAAAAATTACCAATGAGACCCCTGTAAATGAGAAAAAGAGCCCAAAATAGTTCATGAGTTTTAAGCGCTCATTAAGAAAAAAATAAGCTGCAATAGGAGTAACCAGAGGAATTATTGAGATAACAACTGCCCCGGTTGTAGCTGAAACGTACTGCATGCCTAAACTTTCACCAAAAAAATAGAGAAATGGTTGAAAGAAGGAGAGTGCAATCATTTTCCAGATATCCTCCTTTCTCAATTTCTGTAGTTTTCCAATCAGTAAGGTGAAAATGATCAGTATGATGGATGAAATAGTTAAGCGAAGAATGATAACTGTCATCGGTTTGTAGAATTCAAAAATCAGTCGATACCAGACAAACGAAAAACTCCAGAAGACCATGGAAACAATCAGTGCTCCATAAATGGTTGTTTTGGAATTTAGAAATGAATTCATGGCAACAAATTTAATATAATAAGTGATTTACAGAATAGTGTCTGTGTCTGCTATCCGGGCAAATTAGCTTAGTAAATGATGCTTGAGAGGATCTGGATTTCCTGCTATTCCCAGGACTTAATTTCCTCTTTAATCGATAATTAGTATATTGGCTAGCCTTTAACTAAAAAGTAATTAAACAGATTCTATGGGAAAAGGTGATATGAAAACCAAACGGGGGAAGATCTCAGCAGGCAGCTATGGTCGATTACGTCGTAAGAAAAGCACAGCATCAACAGTGGTAACTCCAACACCTGTTGAGGAGAAGCCAAAACCAAAAAAGACACCTAAGGCTAAAAAGCCTAAAAAAGACGAGGAGTAAGCTTATCATATAGGATTCACAATTCTGAATAAACCTGCTATTCTAGATTCTTGCTACCAATTTCAGGTTTAATCTGCGTGAGGTGAGGTAATTAGGAACAGCATATTGCTGGTTTCTTATATCTGTTATCCAGATGTAGGAGACTGTATTGTTTATATCGAGCAGATTAAATACTTCCAAACCAATCCAGATGCTGCTAAAATTTTTGAACAGGCGGGATTTTAATATTTTATCCTCCCCTACAATAATTCGGGAAAATCCAATGTCTACTCTTCGGTAAGGTGGAACACGAAGGTCAGCTATGGCTTTGTACGAATTTGGGGGTCCAAAAGGTAAACCGGAACCGTAAAGAAGGTTCAGTTGCATCTTATACGATGGATTTCCAGGGAGATAATCCTGGAAAAAGAGTCCGAAGGTGAAGAATTGATCAGTTGGCCTTGGTATGTAGTTACTGCTACCTTTGATCCTGATTGTAGAGTCATTCAGGCTCGATACAAAATTACCTTCTACCAACTCGCGGGCCGACATTATTGAGAAACTGGCCCAGGAATCAACACCCGGAACAAACTCACCATTAACCTTCATATCAAGCCCAAGCGCATATCCGTTTGCATTGTTGGTTCCGTAATATCGGATTCGAACATTATCAACATCATAGGGTATCAGGTTATTCAGAATCTTGTAATAGACCTCACTTACAAACTTAAAGGGGCGATTCCAGGCCATGAAGTTATAGTCACTTCCCAAAACAAAATGAATGGATTGCTGAGCTTTGATATCGGGATTTATACTACCACTCAAATCTTTCATTTCCCTGAAGAAAGGAGGTTGATAGTAATAACCTGTGGCAAACCGGAAGAGGAAGTCTCTTTTCCAGTTTGGTTTAATAGCTACATTCACACGTGGACTGACAAGTAACTTGTTATTGAAATCCCAGTAATTAAAGCGTACTCCACCGGTAAGACTTAATTCCGCACTGTCAATCACCTGTGTATAAGTATCCTGAATATAGCCGGATAATCTGTTAGAGGAGAAACTTGTATCAGCAATCAGTGTTCGAAACAAATTAACAGTTGAATCGGAATATGGCAATGAGTAACCAGCTGAATCGAGCATTTCCCATTCATTCATTTTATCATAGAAAATCTCATGCTGAATTTTAGCTCCCCACTGAATATTGTGATGAGCTTTATTCAGATAGCCTTTGTGATAAGCGTTCAAAACCGTGGCATCCAGATAATTTCGTGCATGGTTTAAGAAACTGCCAATTCCAACATTCATCAGGCTGTCGCCTAAATTGTCGGAGCCTAGTTCATTGTCCAGTTCATTCAGGTAGTACTGGCCAAGAATATCGAAGGTTTCTTCTTCTTCGGTATTGAAGACAGATACTATATTTGATAACTTGAGATTTTTTCGTGGACGGTAGTGAGTGGCAAGTGCACCAGTGAATGTGGTAAATTTATTTACCTCCTGACCTTCGAAATAGATTTTCAGTTTTAAAGCTTCATGAATGGTACCAAATGATGTTTCTCTTGTTTCAGGTTGAAAAAGATATTTGTTCTGAGAGATATGTCCCAGGAAATCGATTTCAAAATTAGTGGACAAGTCAAAAGTCAGATAGGTTTGAAAATCAAAAAATGAAGGTTGATAGTCTCCCTGTACATCAAGACTACCCAATAAATAGCTGCTTGTTTTGTAGCGAATTCCTGAAATATGTGTAAATCTCCTGTCTTCCGAAGTTCCTTCAACATGAGCAGATCCTCCAAGTAAACTGGCAGCAAATGAACCACCACTTTTTGTAGGTTTCTTGTATTTAATGTCGAGGACCGACGACATTTTATCGCCATACCTTGCCTCAAAGCCTCCGGCAGAAAATAATACAGACGCGACCATATCTGAGTTAACAAAACTCAAGCCCTCCTGTTGTCCGGAACGAACAAGGAATGGCCGGTAAATCTCGATGTCGTTTACGTAAACCAGATTTTCGTCGAAATTACCTCCGCGAACAGAGTATTGCGAACTCAATTCGTTATTCGAAACAACACCGGGAAGAGATTTAAGAATCACTTCAAAACTTCCGGTTGTGTTCACGAACTTATGGAATACCTTTGGATCGAGTCTGATTATGTTTTTTGCTCTCTCTGCTTCATCACGAATAGTAACTTCCTGTATCCATTCTTTTTTTGGCCTTAATCGGATGTCAATTCTTTTCTCCTCATTCTGACTAAGCTTAATCTTTACAGAATCGTTGATGTAGCTTACATGACTGAACAAAATGGTAAATTCCTGATCAGACTGAAGTTCCATTACATAATAACCGTCATACCCACCGGTTGTACCTCCACCGGTAAATTTTACAGAGATATTCGCATATTCAATTGGCTTTCCTTTTGTATCGGTAATGGTGCCAAAAATTTTCGCTTTCGGCTGTGAAAATGCCGGGATAGTCCCAATTATTAGTATGAAAAAAAGTATGATTCGTTTGTGCATCGTTGCAAAAATAATCAGATCAAATTAAAAACAGGTATCAAAATGAATTTGGTTAAACTCCAGTTCATTTATTGGTAAAAACTCTCCCTATTAAACTAAGCTTTAGATAATCTATTGTACATTTCAATTAATAAGCGCTATTGCTATATTTGACGAAGAATATTAAAGAAGAACAATATGTATTATCAAAAAGTTTTCGTATTCATTTTGCTCATCACTTTCACATTGAATTCATTTGCGCAGGATGAACTGCTTTCCGACAGGGAACTTTCAAAAACAACCATTTTTAAATCAATGGAGGAAGCATTGAAAAACCCCAAAAACGTTTACAGGCTTGATCTAAGCAGAAAGGATGATAGTAAGGAACCACTCAACACTATACCAGAGGAGATCGCAACATTCCTTAATCTTCAGGAATTGAATCTGGCTAATAATAAACTTATAGTTGTTCCGGTTGAACTTAGCCAGTTAAGTAATCTTCAGGTGCTGGATCTTTCATTCAATCAAATAGAATCCTTCCCTGCTGAAATGTCAAAACTGAAAAATTTGCATAGCCTTATTCTAAAATTTACCAGATTGAAGGAATTCCCGGCCTGCTTTCTTGAACTTTCTGAATTGAAATATATCGATCTGTTCGCCAATATGATTCAGGAATTCCCTGATGAAATGGTTCGGTTAAAGAAGCTGGAGGTGATGGGTATTGGAAAAAATGGATTGAGTGATGTTGAACTGAATCATTTGACGGAAATGTTACCTGGGGTAGTGTTTGAGTAGATATTCTGTCAATGAACAATGGATTAAATATTACATCCCGCGTTGAACTGAATAATGGTGTAAAAATGCCATGGTTAGGACTTGGGGTATTTCGAAGCAAAGATGGCGGGCCACTGGAAAGAGCCATTGAATACGCTTTGAAACTGGGGTACAGAAGTTTTGACACAGCCTCTATTTATCAGAATGAGGCGGGACTTGGCACTGCTTTAAAAAGTAGTGACGTTGAAAGAAAAGATCAATTCATTACCACGAAACTCTGGAATCAGCATCACGGATTTGACCAGACACTGAAAGCATTTGACAATAGCCTGGCAAAGCTTCAGACAGACTATATTGATTTGTATTTGATTCATTGGCCGGTACCGGGCTTGTTTAAGGAAAGCTGGCGGGCATTGGAAAAACTATATGCTGAGGGTCGTGTTAAATCAATTGGTGTAAGCAATTTCATGGTTCATCATTTGGATGATTTGTTGGAGACCGCAGAAATTGTTCCTGCACTTAATCAAATAGAATTTCACCCGAATCTTGTACAGCAGAGTTTACTGGATTATTGTTCTGAAAAAGGAATCAGGGCGGAAGCCTGGAGTCCACTGATGAAAGGCAGAGTTCAGCATATTGGGTTACTACTTGAGCTTGGCCGCAAATATAAAAAATCACCTGTTCAGATTGTTTTGAGATGGAATCTGCAGAAGGGAGTTGTTACCATTCCTAAAACCGTAAGACCTGAGAGATTAAGGCATAATGCTGACATTTTTAATTTCCACTTAAGTGATGTTGAAGTGGCTAAGATTGATCGATTGGACAATCATACCCGAATCGGCCCCGATCCGGATGATCTCTATTTCTAATTTTCATTTCTTAGCAAGCATGATCTTCAGGTAGATCAAATCATAAAAAGCGATTGGTTAACTCATTAATTTCAATGCAGGTAGAATTAAGAGTAGGATTGGTCGATTCGTCTCTAGTAAATCTTGTTCTTCTTGGTAAAGAGGCCGTCCTTAAGAGCCTCGAAGAACTGTGCCCAGGCCAAAGGATTGAGCAAACTAACTGAAGGATATTGTCCTGCTGTATATGCCTGATTATATTTGCTCTCCATAAAGTACTTGTAGTTGAGGCTGGCATCCACCTGATATTCATCTGAGATTAACTGCCGTTGCAACATTGCTATGTTCTTCCTTGCACGAGCCAGATCATCTTCCGGTAGTTCCAGTTCAACAACGGCACGCAGAAACTGATCATAGGTATTCCATGGAAAAACTACTGCTTCGAGCAAGATAATTGTGTCAGTTATCAATGTTACATTGTGATTGTAATGTTCACCTTCAAAGTCTTCAGGAAAAATAAAAACTTGCTTTTTATAACCTACTGAGGAGTAACGAATTGTGTCATCTGCATAAACAGGAATGCTGTAATACCCCCAAAAGTCGGAAACAGTACCTTTTTCTCTGTTTGGAATTGCGACGGTTGCAAATGGAAGAGACTTGGCTGTATCATTTACTATCACACCGGAAAGTTGAATCACCGGCCGATCGTCCTGCAAGCTTGAGTCAGGATCTGAGAAAAATTGAGCTGAAGCCTGAGTTGCACTCATCGCAATTAACGTAAATGCAATAAGCATTCTGAATAGTGATTTACTGATCTCTTTCAATGTCTTGCTAATGTTTTAGGTCCTACAAATAAACGAAATAAAAGGGCATTATTGTCTTGTTCCTTCTCGATGCTCATTGACGATCAAAATAAAGAAAAACTTGCGTTGAATTATTTGATTACAGTAATCTTTATGTTTTTTAAGAACTCCATAATTCTTTAGTAATCGGAGTTGTGGAAATTTGAAGCAATCGATTTTTGACTCAGGGCGTTGGATGTATAGTACATTTTGAAATAATGCAGGCAACCTTTTGCTTTTCCTGGATTATAGTAATGGAGCGACAGAGAGAATTCGATCATTTAAGAATTATATCGTAAGTTCGACAAAGAAGAAAGCATACAATTTGAATAATCTGGCAAACATAATTGAAGGTTGTAAACGCAGAGACAAAAAAGCTCAGAGCAAATTGTATGAGCTATTTTCTCCCGGCTTATTTGCATTATGTATGCGATATGTGGAGAATCAAAGTGATGCGGAGGATATCCTTCATGACACATTCATTAAGGTGTTTTCAAAGATTGATAATTATGAGCCTAAAGGTTCATTCGAAAGCTGGCTTAAAACAATATTCGTAAATGACTCACTTAAGTTCTTAAGAAGCAGGTCGAAAAGCAGTGTATTTGAAAATGAGCTGATGGGCCATGAAGAAGGAGGAACTACCGATGAAGAAGCTTTGACCATTAAGGAATCTATTCTGAATGCCGGTTTCTCCAAAATGGATCTGCTTCAAGTTTTGCAGGAACTTCCGGATGGATACAGACTTGTATTTAACCTGTTCTACTTCGAGAAATATGGACATAAAGAGATCTCAAAAATGCTTGATATTTCTGAAGGAACAAGTAAGTCACAACTCTTTAAAGCAAAGAAAGTCCTGCAGGTTAAACTTTATGAACGCTCTTGTACCAAACAGAATGATGAACCGATTGAGTTAAATTCTGATATGTCTTTAATTCAAAAATAGGGATAAGAATATGAAAGAAGAAATGGATTATATAAGCGACTTGTTCGTAGATGAACTGGGCGATTTGGAGCTCACTCCTCCAGACGGGCTTGGTCCGAAGATAATAGATGCTTCGCAAGCCGGCCTGTTTCCACGCATGTGGCTAAATGTTTGGGTGAAAGCAATTTTTGAGCTTGTAATACTCCTCTCAGGTTCTCTTTTCCTTATTGCCTATACATCTAAGAATGATACCAATACCATGCAATACGAAAACTCGGAATTTGCACAATCAAACAGTTCAATTAGCAATACATACCATAATAAGCAGGAAACAATAACACCTATTTCTCAATTAGCAGGTAAAGATTTAGAAGGAGATATCAATAATACAAAACACGAAATTCAAAATACAGGCATAAGCCCAATTAACGAAACGCAGGCCAATCAGAATGATCAATCTGTAAGCACTTTCGAAAATGGAATACCTAATCATCAAACAGATGCAGTTGCAGCAACAGCTTCTATTCCTGCAAAGGATCAATTGGCGCAGCAGGCAAGCACCGAAATTGCTATGAGTGAGGATATAGTAGTTCCCGGTTCTGTAGATGACATCACATCTGTCTCCGAAACACCAATTGACAATAACACAGACAAGACAACAAAGCATATTAATGACAGAGTTGTGTTGAATATGGATGGCCAGCAGCAGGCTTCCGTACCGGTAGCAGACAGCGATGCTAATCAATTCGGAAATTCAGTAAATTCTTTGGGCTTAAATAGATTTGAAAGCGAGAGCATGTATCTGATTCAGACAATGGAAGCAAAATCTTCATATGTGAAGGCTAGGGCTTTGAATTCACCTGATATGAATCATCTTAAATCTGATAGAAGAGATGAGCAGAACTTCAACAGATTACAATGGTCCCTGAAAGTTTTCGGAGGAAAGGGAACACCCGGATTTTCAGCAGAATCTACTGATAATGAGGCCAAGCCTGTACTTCAATCCATTCGGAATTCCATCGGTGCAGGAAAAGTTGAAGAATTTGGCTTCGAGATACAGGCACAACACAAACATCTGATTTTTGAAAGTGGGCTGGGCCAATCAATTATTAGCTGGAATGAAATATACTCACTAAGCGATATCAATATCAAAAACTCATCCTATTTTCAAGTTTTTGAGAATTTCGAAACCATTGTTGATACGGTTGACTCCTATCTGTCAATTTCAGGAAATGATACTTCAACGGCTTTTCTGACCAATACTTTTCAACAGGCATATTGGGATTCTACAGAACTTGAAAGAATTGATACAGCTATTACACATGCAGATACTCTATTGAATAATGAGCTCAGGTATATAGAACTCCCGCTGATATTCGGATACTCGTTTCATGCCGGAAGCGTGCAACTAATCAGTAAAACAGGAATTATTGGTGGTATTGTTACCCACATGCAGGGTGGCAGTTATTATGGTTCAGAAAATACGGATGGCAGATTATTTATTAATAAGGACTTTGCTCCGGTTAAACTGGATCTCTATGTCGGTATGGAAGCAAGATATCCTCTACGGAAGCGCCTGTTTATATTCGGAGATCTGTATTATCGAAGAAATATCAATCAGTTTTACAGCCGGCAGAATATTAGCAGAAAGGTTGATCAGCTAGGCTTGAGAGCAGGAATTGGGATTAATTTTTAATGTGGAAACAATGATAGATAAATTTAAATATAGATTGCTTGTAACACTGTTGGCGGTGCTGGCATCTCATACTTATGGAGTTGCTCATCAAAGCATGCTTTCACCGGATAATCTGGTAATCATTCCTACTATTACTCAGCCAACTGGCCCGATCTTGTGCAACGGTAGTATTTCGCTCCAGGTAAGCAATGGTACGCCTCCTTATTCATTTCAATGGGACACGGGTGACAGTACAGCAATGATAAATAATCTATGCACTGGCATTTATACAGTTACAGTTAGTGATTCAACTGGCCTTGATGCCATTGAAAGCTACCTGCTTGATTCAGGAAATACGATACCTCTCTTTTTTACATTGTTAGTATCGAATGTTAGCTGTAGTGGAGGCTTTGACGGATCAATATCTCTTCAAAATTTAACGGGTGTACCTCCAATAACTGCCCAGTGGTCAACAGGAGGAATTGGACCTGGAATAGATTCGCTGGGAGCAGGTGATTATTACGTAACAATAAGCGATGGTTTCGGAGCCGATACCATTATCACAATCAGCATTTCAGAACCGGATCCAATTATATGCAACTTTTTTATCAATCCTGTTGATCCTGTCACCGATTTTGGGGGTGTTGTTACCGCTTCAGTTACAGGTGGAACCACTCCATACTCATACAGTTGGTCTACCGGCGGTTTTCAAACACCTGTACTGCAGGGAGTAGACTATGGTTTGCATACTGTAAATATTAGTGATGGCAATAGTTGCTCTGAACAGTTCGAATTTTTTGTAGACTTTTCATTTCTGCCTGACTGGACTTTAGACGGAGATCAGTCCGGGCATACAATGGAAATTAGTGAAACAACATTAATGGAGATTTATGGAAATACCATATCAAAGAATGATTTTATTGGAGCATTCTTCGATTCTTCCGGACAAATGAGCTGTGGCGGGTATCTGGTATGGAGAGAGAGTGCTGCACAGTTTTATCTCAAAGGCGAAAGTGCATTCTTTCCCAATAGCGGATTTGAACAGGATGAGAGGATTGCCTGGAAAATATGGCAAGCAGGCTCCAATACAAGTTTTGAAGCTGCCGTATCATACAATAACGGATTTCATTCAAGTGGTAATTATAGTGAAGGTGCCTACAGTTTTCTGGATAGCATTCAGGTGGTAGCACTGGAAGGAATGGCTTACAACAGTTCCGGCTCAACAATCAGTAATGGTAAAGCTATCCTGTACGAACAAATCAATAATCTATATATGCAGGCAGGCCTTGTAGATATTCAGTCAGGAAGTTTCCGGTTTGAGGGAATTTTACCCAAACCATTTCTCGTACAGATTTTACCACATGATGAGTTACTGGATGAGCTTCCGGTTTACTCAGGTAATGGCTTCTATTGGCAAAATGTATCTCCAATTCAGGCAAATGACTTCACAACCGGAATCGACATTAGTCTTCAGGCCAAAGCTTTCGCTTCAAGCGGCAACGGATCTGTTTCAGGAGTAGTTTATGCCGGCAGCGATCCAAGCTATGTTCCATCAGGTTCAGAACTGTATGCAGCTAATGTAATAGTGTTCCTGCTGAACGAAAACCTGTCGATTGCAGATTATCGATTAAGTAAGGCCGGCGGTGAGTACGAGTTTAACTCACTTGCCTTGGGAAGCTATTTTATAAAAGTTGAAAAAGCTGGTTTGGTGAGTGAAGCTGTTAAGGTAGTGCTGAGTGAAACGGTTAGTAATGCTGAGCAGATTAATTTTACGCTGGAGGAAGGTAATGTGGTGGGAATAGAGAGGATTTTCGCTGTTGACCAGATAAAGATATTTCCACAACCGGCATCAGGCCATATCATAGTAGATTCGCATAAGTCCGGTTTTGAAGGCAGTGTTACAGTGCTGAATGGCCATGGACAGGAATTTAATAGCCGGGAGCTGAAAGTTGGACAGTCGGAGCGAATTGACTTAAGTTCATTCCCTTCCGGAATATATCTGCTTAGGTTTAATATGGCAAATGATTCTTTTTATAGAAGAATTATAGTGTTATGATCATATAGATTTAGATAGATGTTCTAAACTTCTCCGGAGAGGTAATCAGAACGAATAATTGAGAGAATTAAACATATAAATTAAATAAATGTCAAACTAAAATTAACGAATGAATTACCTAATATGTTAACTTAGTGGATTCTGGAGTTATTTGAAAAAAGAGAATTATGAAAAAACTAAAATTAATCCTTGTTCTTATTCTGTTCATGGGAATTGGTTCCTATGCACAGAGCATTACTGTAAGCGGACAGGTTACTGAAGCTGTAACTAACATGCCCGTTAGCAATCATGAAGTGCTAATTACTTCTACAGCTATTAGTCCGACCGGAGGAACAGTTACCACCACAGCTTCGGTATTCACCGATTCAAGCGGTATGTATTCAGCTGTATTGTCCCCAATGATTGTGATGGGCGTAAGTGTAATGGTATCAACAGCAGATTGTATGGGAGTGATGCAGACGCAAATGTTATCGATGGCTCCATTTGTCGCAAACTTTGTGATTTGTGCTTCTTCTCCACCACCATGTGATGCATCGTTTTATCAGTATCAGGATTCTGTCACTCCCGGGTTGATAAATTTTGTTGATACATCCACAGGACTGCCAACAAGCTGGAGTTGGAATTTCGGTGATGGTTCAAGCTCATCTTTGCAACACCCAACACACTCCTATGCCCAGCCGGGTACTTATACCGTTACCCTGACCATCGTAGCGCAAAATTGTACAGATACAGAAACGATGATCATCACAGTTGGCACTCCGCCATGTCTTGCAATGTTTGCTTATACAAGCACTCCAACTTCACTGGTTACTTTCTTATTTACAGATCTATCCAGCGGTAATCCAAGCACTTGGTTATGGGACTTTGGAGATGGAACAACATCCACAAGCCAGAATCCAACTCATACCTATATGCAGAATGGTACTTACATTGTGATTCTCACAATATCAGGTACAAATTGTACATCGTCTTATACAGCCATTATTACTGTTGGAGCACCGCCATGTAACGCTGATTTTATGTACTATCCAGATTCAACAGGTCTTCAAATGTTTAGTTTTATCGATCTCTCGACAGGTAATATTACTGCCTGGTTATGGGATTTTGGCGATGGTACTTCATCTACCCTGCAAAATCCGGTTCATGCCTACAATTCGGTTGGAACCTTTGTGGTTACCTTAACAGTAAGCGGCCCCAACTGCACCGATAGTTATAGTATGACCATTACGATTGGCACTCCACCTTGTATGGCCTCATTTTTCTATACTGTTGATCTAAGCGGACAGGTTTATTCATTTAGTGATCAGTCGTTTGGAAGTCCTACATCATGGTTGTGGAATTTTGGCGATGGTACAACTTCTACTCTTCAGAATCCGGTTCATACTTATACTCAAAATGGAAGCTATACAGTTACACTCACCATATCAGGGCCAAATTGCTCTTCAACGGAGACCATGACAGTTCTTGTTGGGCCTCCTCCTTGTAATGCTGATTTTTACTTTTATCCGGATTCTTTCAATATGCAACAGTTTTATTTTGTTGACATGTCAACGGGATCCCCTTCTTCCTGGAGCTGGGATTTTGGAGATGGTGGCACATCCAGTTTACAGAATCCATCTCATACCTACGCACAACCAGGTTCATATAGTGTAACTCTGACCATAAGCGGCCCAACTTGTGTTGATTCTCAGACAATACTAATTACCATTGGTACACTTCCGTGTTATGCGTCATTTACTTTCACAACAACACCCGGATCGATGTTAGCTTTCATGTTTACCGATACTTCTGTTGGCAATCCAAGCAGCTGGTTATGGGATTTTGGTGATGGAACTACTTCAACCAGTCAGAATCCTATACATACCTATTCACAGAGTGGAACCTACATTGTAAATAGGTA
>Ga0233443_1000817_pt1 | contig 30997 bp, 27 predicted proteins | sample SI_123_September_2_FD_182784 | JGI IMG/M metagenome (GOLD analysis project Ga0233443, IMG submission 182784) | Seawater microbial communities from Saanich Inlet, British Columbia, Canada - SI_123_September2016_200_MG | ecosystem: Environmental > Aquatic > Marine > Inlet | place: Canada: British...
TTTTCATAGATTCTGTATTTTACACCAAGTGTACACTCAACAAACTTGGACGACATCCCCAGGAATCCGGCAAGAATCATCCAGAAAGTTGCACCCGGACCACCCAGTGAGATAGCAATGGCAACACCGGCAATGTTTCCAAGCCCGACGGTTGCAGAAAGAGCCGTAGCCAATGCCTGAAAATGGGAAACTTCACCTTTATGATTAGGGTTATCGTAGCGGCCACGTATTAAATCAATGGCATGTTTGAATCCTCGGAAGTTGATAAACTTCATGTATAGAGTAAAAAATTTTGCACCCAGTACCAGCCAGATTACAACGAAAGGAATTTTTTTCTTGCGTTCATCACCGTTGGGATGATGCATTATATTTCCGGCGTCATCGTAGATGGTTGGGTCGTACAGATTCAATCCCGCAAACACATCGAACATGACAATCTTATCAAAAAACTCCACAACAGGAACAAAAGTTGAATTGATGCGCTCACTTACTGATTCTGCTACAATTTGTACCGATGCGCTGTCTTTTCTGCCGCTAGCATCTGTAACGATCAAATCATAATCTATTCCTTCAGTTAATCCGGTAGCTTTGGCATCGCTTAGGGCTATATCCTGCTTCGACCATTTGAATTCATAAGGTGCTAAACCACCAGTGACGTAAGCCTCGGCGCGGCCATTATTAATTTTTTGTGATGGATTGAATTTTTCAAAACTGATGTTAATTGGAGAGCTCTCTTCGATGGCAGAAATACCGGATTGTTGTTGTTCGAATTGAGATTCGTCTTGTCCAAAAATGAAGAGTGATGTAAATAGCAGAACTATTAATGAGATCAGGCGCATACCAATTAATTTTTGTAAAAAACAATTATAGTGAAACTCTGGGTTTAATTCAAATGATGATAGTTTATTATTCCGAGCCAGGATAAGTTCTGCACAGAAGAGAAAGTAAAAGCAGTTTGGAACATTGTCTGTCCTAATATTAACATCTGTTTCATTCCTGCCATGACTGCCAATGCGCAGGCTATCACAGGAATGATTAACTGAAGGAGCCTTTTAGACAGCCCCTTCAAATTATGACAGACCTAAAAGACCAGATCCAACTCTTCAATCAAATGTGTCGCACCTGCAAACTTGTCCACAAGAAATAGCGCATAGCGAATATCAAGTGTAATATTTCTGCACATATCCGGATCGTACATAATGTCGCTCATGGTACCTTCCCAGTTTCGATCAAAATTAATTCCGATCATATGTCCATCTGCATTCAATACCGGGCTTCCTGAATTACCTCCAGTGGTGTGATTGGTACCGATGAAACAAACCGGCATCTCTCCATCTACTCCATACTGTCCGTATTCTTTCGATTCGTATAATTCTTTTAAACGATCCGGAACGTCATAATCATAAATTTCAGGATTGTCCTTCTCCATGATTCCTTCCAGGGTAGTAAAAGGCTCATAGTAAACACCATCCCTCGGGAAATAATCGTTTACCTGTCCATAGGTAATCCTGAGAGTAAGATTGGCATCCGGGAACAGGATTTTATCCTCTGCCATTTCACGCTGTACCGTCATCCAGGTGCGCATCAGGCTATCGATATTGCTCATGTAGCCTTGCCATGGTTTTAACAGCTGTCCATGATAAAGCGTAACCACACTCTTGTATAATTGGAACGCAGGATCTTTCATTAGTTTTTTAACCTTTGAGGCCGAGAACGATGACAGAAACTTGTTAACCTTTTCCTGATCGATGAGCATGGTTTTGTTGTAGAGAAATTCCTCATATTTCTTTACATCACCACCAAAATCCTCTTCAATGGTTCGGAAGATATCAGGTTGAAATTCCTTCGGCACATTGTTGTAATACAGATCAAGAAATATCTTGGAAAAGATTTTTCGATCGGTCGCTTCATTATAGTTCTTGAAAAAACCATTGGCGGCACCCTGAACCCCTTTAACCAACTTGTCGATATCTTCCTGTTTGGTATCCTTTTTGACTGCTGCGAGACGTGCAAATGAACTTGCAAATTTTACCAGTTCCATAGAGTATCCGGCTTCCATAAAATAGTCGATTGCCAGCGTATAAGGTTCCAGCCCCTTATAGTTTTTTTGGAATTCAAGCATTAAACGACTGTACTTATTGCGCCTTTCCGGAGATTGAACATACCACTGTTCAAATTCCCTTTCGATTTCCTTTTTCTTCTCAACCGCGTTCAACCTTTTCAAGCCACGGCTTTCTCCAATCCACTTCTTCCAGGCATTTGCAACCCGGGCACTTTTAGTTGAATATTGAATTCTCACCAGTGGATCAGCATTCATATCTGTATTCATGATGTTCAGAATATTTTTCCGAATATTGATCTTGTGGGGATTGCTTATGTTAAGGATATTCTCTACAGCATAGGAAGGTAAATATTCCTGAGTTGTCCCCGGATATCCATATACCATGGTGAAATCTCCTTTTTTAATTCCCTTCATCGAGATTGAAAAGTGTTTCTTCGGCTTGTAAGGAACATTTTCAGGTGAATACGCTGCAGGTTGATTGTCCTTGTCAGCATAAATCCTGAACATTGAAAAATCGCCGGTATGACGTGGCCACATCCAGTTGTCTGTATCGCCACCGAATTTACCTATGGCCGAAGGAGGAGCACCGACCAGCCGGACATCTTTATACACTTCATTTACAAAAAGGTAGTATTCATTTCCATAATAAAATGGTTTTATCACAGCTTTATAATGAGTTCCTTCAACGGCTTCCTTTTTTATTTCTCCAATCGTGGCTTTTATTTTTTCCTGTCTTTGCTTTTCACTCATCTCCTCTGTAACATCGGCAAGTACCTTCTCAGTTACATCTTCCATTCTCACAAGAAAGGTCACCGAGAGGCCTTTGTTGATGAGTTCTTCTTTTTGCGACATTGCCCAGAATCCGTTGGTCAGGTAGTCATGTTCAAGTGAACTGTGCGACTGGATATTTACATATCCACAATGATGATTGGTAATCAGTAAACCCTGATTTGAAATCAGTTCTCCGGTACATCCTCTTCCAAAAAGTACAATCGCATCTTTCAGGCTAGTTTGGTTAATGCTGAAAATTTCTTCCGCACTTAACTTCAGTCCTTTCGACTGCATATCGGCATGGTTGTATTTTTCCAGCAGGAGAGGGATCCACATTCCTTCATCAGCACGTAATCCTGATATACCCGTAAGTAGGGCAATCATCATAACTATAATGGTTCGTTTAATCATTGGTAAATATGTTTATTAAAATTTTCGTAATTCTTCGTAGAGTTTTTGTATCGGAAGGCCCATGACATTGAAGTAGCTACCCTCTATTTTTTCAATTGCCACATATCCAATCCATTCCTGAATACCGTAAGAACCTGATTTGTCGAATGGTTGGCAGGTATCGATATAATGTTCTATTTCATCTGCATCGAGTGTTCTGAAGTATACATCAGTCTCGGCGTAAAAGCTTAGCTGTTTTTGAGAGGATGATATGCATACACCGGTATAAACCGTATGCTTGTTTCCTGATAACAGATTTAATATTCTGATAGCATCTGCCCTGTCAGCAGGCTTTCCGAGCAGGCCATCGTTCACCCAAACTATGGTGTCAGCCGTAATGACAATGTTGTTGGCATTTATTTCATCCAGATAGGCACGGGATTTTAGCTCAGCAAGATAAATGGCTATCTCTTCTTTTTTAAGATGATCAGGAAATTCCTCGTTAATTCCCTCTTTAACCAGGATGGTATATTCAATACCAATCTCTTTCAAGAGGTTTTGCCGCCTTGGTGACTGCGATGCGAGAATGATATGCTGATCTTTTAGATTTTTAAAAAACATGATTCAAAAAAAAGTTTTCTGTTATCAGATAATTTGCCACTAAAATATATAAAATTCCAGCCAACATGATTATTCTGATTATAACTGATGAGAACCTGAAGTGTTCCGGTTTTTTTGCAAGAATCGATTGAATCAATAGCACCAGCAATGGAAGAACAATTAGTATCAGGTAATACAGAATTGAGATTTGGTCGCCCAGATGTTTAAACACAATCATTGAGGAAGGTGCCAGAATAATAAGGATGATCAAGCTGGTGAAATATTTGATATTCTTTAGTCCAAGCAAAACTGGAATGGTTTTATTTCCACCCTCAAGATCTCCGTGATAACCAATGGCATCTTTAATAGTAGTGTAAAGTAAATAACTAAAGAAGGTGAAGTAGGCATAACTGCTAATCCAGAGATAAACATTGTTAAGACTGGCGTTAATCTCAAGGAAGGATTCCCTATAAAAGGCAATAAATAAAGGTGCTTCAATTATCGGGACAAGTATTGGCACGAGTGCGACAAAGCTGGCAACAGCCAGGTTCCCAACCAGATAAATCTTTTTCAAATAGGCGGAGTAGATCCAGAAGAACAAAGGTACCAGCAGAAAAATAATGCCCAGCTTATAGATTCCAATTTGTATGGTAAGCCAGAGACCCAGTCCAACAGCGATAGCGTTCAGTAGGAAATTGATACTAATCCCCCATCTTCTTTTCAGTTTCCTTACCAGTACCACCTCATTTGGTTTGTTTATAAGATCCGATCGGCGATCGAAATATTCGTTAATTACATAGCCTCCTGCTGCCAGCAGAACCGTCGACAGAACCAGAACCATGAATTCTATGTTGGTGAGTTGCAAGTCAAAGCCTTTTACCTTCAGGATTGGGGCCATTATAAAATAGCGCATCAGGAATTGAACCAATGCAATGGTAATTAGATTTGGGAGGCGTATGAGCTTGAACAGATGAATCATTGTACCCCTGGATTTATATGGAAGCTATTTCCTCCTTTCAATTTTATATCGTTTTACAACCATTTACCCTGTGCCCTCAAAACCTGCTCAACCACGTCCCGAACACAGCCATCACCACCTTCTTTATGGGAGATGTATTTTGAAACAGTTTTTATCTCCTCACAGGCATCTGCAGGACAGGTTGGAAGGCCAACATATTGCATAACTTCATAATCCGGAATGTCATCACCCATGTACAGAACATCTTCCGGTTCAAGGCCATATTTAAATCGGAAATCCTCGAAAGCATCTTTCTTTTCAAAGGTTTTCAGGTAAACATCTGTTATGCCCAGGCCATGAAAGCGAGTTCGAACAGACTCGGAATTACCACCGGTAATAATTGCAACCGGAAAACCTTCCTTCACAGCCCTCATAATTGCATAGCCATCTTTGATATTCATGCTACGCATCATATCACCCGAAGGGTGCAGATATACATGACTATTTGAGAATACACCATCCACATCGAAGGCGAATCCTTTTACATTTTTAAGTTCTGTTTTAAAGTGTCCCATGAAAACTGTTTATTTCCTTTATTCTCTGCATAATATCTTTTCGATATTCCTTCGCTTACAAAGCTATATAATTTTTGATATTCCTTATGATTGCTCAACATTTCAAGATGGTGAACCATGGTGTTAACATCATTGCGCTTAGCCGGGCCGGTTTGTGCGTCAACAGGATCAATATCCATAACTTTTCTTGCAGTTTCCAGAATAAGTGGCCTCAATGAGTCGAAGTTCAGTCCTTCACTCTCAATGAGTTCCCTGGAAATACTGTAGAGATAATTCGTGAAGTTGCAGGCAAATACAGCTGCCAGATGCATCTGCTTTCGTTGTGGAGAACTGGCAAAATCTACCCGTGAGCAAAGTATTTGTGCCAGGCCTGAAATACGTTGATACGATTGTGGATCGCCCGCTTCGATGAAGGCCGGAACCGTGCTGAAATCCAGACTCCGTTCTTTCGAAAAAGTTTGCAGAGGATAAAAAACACCGTGATTATTGATTTTTTCGAGTGCTGATATCGCAGTTGATCCGGAGGTATGTACCACCAGTTTATCGGTGTTTTCCAACTCTTTCGCAATTTCAACAATCACCTTATCGGCAACGGCCACAATAAGGAAATTTGATGCTTTATGAAGATCCTTAAGCTTAAGCGAATAATCACAGTCCAACTTCTTTCCAAGTGTTTTTGCGTTGTCCTCAGTTTTACTGATTACCTGAAGGATTTCAATTCCATTCTTCCGCAAAGCCAAACCAATGTGGGTGGCCAGATTTCCTGAACCTATCAGCGCTATTTTATAGTTTTCTGAATTCATCTAATGGTTTTTACAAATAGAAAAAGATAGCAAGTTGCGGTTGAACATAGCCTGTTGTTGTCTTTTCCGAAATCATGGTGTTAAGATCTAAATAGGTATGACTCAGGAATTTCAAATTAACAGACGCTTCCAGCATAATACTTTGATCTATCCACACCCAGCCAATGCCAACATCACCTAAAAATTTCTTATCCACGGTTTCATCCAGCCCGTCCAATAGCAGTTTTTTCTTTCCATAATTAATACCGGCTTCCAGAAAGTAATTTGGATTGTTGTCGTTTTGATACATTCTCAAAAATGCACCGTACAAATACATGGTTTGAGCAATATTATTTCTGTCGTAGTATCTCGATGAAAGTAATGAACCACCAACTGCAGTTTTTTGCTGAAGAAAAACACCAGCCTTTACATTAAAATCAAAATCTGATTCAAAAGTAGATGAACTGGTCCCTGTCAGATTCGCCCTGGGCCCCATTACCTGAACACCAAGTATTACCGATCCTTCACTAATGGCCGGATGTACAGGCTTAAAATAAATAGTATCAGTCTGAGCATTACCAGAGAGTGAGTTAAATACCATTATCACAAGCAGGATCAGAACCTGGCTTTTAATCATTCGCGTTTCATTATATTTTACATTTCGAGACTGCCCTGGCCTGAAAGGTCTTTAGACATAATACTCATTACAAAGCTACAAAAAGGTATTCAGAGTCTTTATCAGTGTACAGGACTATAAACGTATTAATAGACACATTGCTATTTTTACAGAACAATTAATTTTTGTTGTACACGCACATTCCTTCCTGACAACTCAATAATGTAGACTCCCGGATTTTCAACTCTTAAGTTTAAGAAGTTAATGCTCTTATCGCTCGAATTAATCATTTCTGAGTGAATAACAGAACCACTGGTACTATATACATTTAAGCGGGAGAATCTACTGGGCTCAATTGAGGAAGCAATGGTAACGGACTTTCCACGCATTGCCGGATTAGGAGATACCACTATCTGAGGAATAGCTTTTACCAACTCTTCATCTGAGGTTAATGTTCCGCAAAGAACATAGTTGAGCGTATCGCAAAGAGGTGTACCACTAATGATTCCTGATCCGGGTGTTGTTTCAATATAATCTCCTGTCATTTCCCATATGATTACGCCCCCTGCATTATTGTTAACTACATACTGTGCTTTTTTAGCAACTGATTCCTTATCGTCATAGGAAACAAAGGTATTTAAACTATTTCCCAGCAGATAAGGAACTTGTGCACTACTGTCCCAGTAAGATGTGAACAGGTTCATCTTTTTCAGGATGTTATAATAGAGCGGTGAACCTTCGTCCTCCCAGAAAGTTGAGTTGTCTGCACTTCCGTTGTTGGTTCCATGTAGTGAGGTACAGCCTGTTACCGAACGACCGTAGAAGGCTATGCCAAGATTGATTTTCGATGGGGAGATGCCATAGACCTGGCTGACATTTAAAAAAGTTGCATTCAAATTGAACGATGGATTCCCCTGGGCCGGTGCATAAAGTGGAGAGTTATGGTTGCTGTAAGCGTCCCAGGCTCCGAAGAAATCATAGGTCATCATGTTAAAATAATCAATGATGGAATCGACATTAGACCACTCGATGATGGTCATTTTAGCAGGATCGGCACTAAAGCAGGAGGTGAGCAAATAGTTGGCTCCACTGGAAAGTTCCAGTGCATCCAGACTATCGCGGATACTTTGCAATAAGGCTGTGAAATATGGTCCGTCGTTGGGAGTTCCATTATGCTCAGCATAACCGGGATACTCCCAGTCGATATCAATGCCATCGAATCCAAACAGATTAATTAAACCAATACATTCTCCGGCAAATATGGCTCGTTTTGAGCTGTCGGCTGCAATACCGGGAAAGTTGTTGGAAAGAGTCCATCCTCCGATGGATGCAAGCACTTTTACACCATTGTTATGTGCCAGATCAATGATAGAGGTATTGGGATAATATCCTCCATTTTGCCAATCCGGTTGTCCCAGAAGCAGGTTCTCATCGGCCCAGGTGTCAATTTGTGAAATTTGCCCGTTTGCCTGTGGACTAAAAAATGAATAATTAATGATCGTGTAATTGGAGTAGTCAATTGATGTTGGGCCAACTAAATTACCCCTGTCGTACCACTGCCAGTTTGGATAATAGGCAATCACTTCTTTACAGGGCTGTGCTTTCATGAGCATAGAAAGCAAAAGAACAGCAATAATGAGAAATCCTCGTTTCATAAGGAAAATAAGGTTTTACCGGGTTAAACTAAACGAATGACAATATACCGCCTTTGCTTTGAATGATAGTTGATTCAGGCAATTTTTTTACCTTTAAGCAGAAAAAAATAAGAATGAAAGTACTAATCATAGAGGATGAAAAGGCCCTTTCTGACTCAATAGTAGAATATTTGAAAGTTGAAGGGTACAGATGTGAAGTGGCTCACGACTATCAAACTGCTGTTGAGAAGATTAATCTATATAAGTACGATTGTGCACTGGTCGATATTAATCTGCCGGATGGCTCAGGACTGGATGTGATCAGAGAACTAAAGTCACTGAAGGTTAGTTGCGGAATTATAATCATTTCTGCCCGTAATTCCATCGACGACAGAATTGATGGGCTCGAGATAGGAGCTGATGATTACCTGACTAAACCATTTAACCTTTCGGAACTGAATGCCCGCATAAAATCTGTTATACGACGAATTAATTTTAGCGGAAGTAATATCATTGAATTCAACGAATTGAAAATTGATACTGCATCGCTTGAGGTCTGGGTAAGTGGACAGTTATTGGAGTTGACCAAAAAGGAACTGGATCTTCTGCTTTATTTCCTGTCCAACAAAAACCGTGTATTAACCAAGGAGTCACTTGGCGAGCATGTATGGGGAGATTATGCCGACACGCTCGACTCCTTCGATTTTATCTATACGCACATTAAAAACCTGAGAAAAAAACTGTTAAAGAAAGGATCGGCTGACTATATACAGAATGTGTATGGTGTTGGTTATAAATTTGTAAGCGAGTGAGGTTACTTAATAAAACAAGTCTGATTATTATTACGGTATCGCTGTTCATCTATTTTCTGGGTGGTGTAGGTTTTTTTCATTTTATCCGTACCATGATCAACAATCAGATTGACACAGAGCTAAGCGCATACGCAAAGAATCTTGCTCATGAACTGGCGGAGTTTCGCGCCATTGATAATGCAATGCTCATAACAGAAAAGAATGTTCAGCTGATTAAGCTGGAAGGAAATGAGCATGTTGTTCCATCCTTTAAGGATACCGTACTTTTTGACAAGTTTGAGAAGCAATATCTTCCTTATCGGATGTATCAGACACACGCATTTATCAATAACAGCAACTACAAAATATCGATCTTTCGTTCTACGCTCAGTTCTGAAAATCTGATTCAGCGCATCATCGCTTTTTTAAGTGTTATGTTAATGCTCCTGATTGTTTGTCTTTTCTTTCTGAATCGCTATCTCTTTAAACGGATCTGGGATGATTTTTTTAATACAATCGACCGGATCAATAGCTTCAACTGGCAAACAGGAGATGGTCTTAATTTACAGGATTCTGAAATTGAAGAGTTTCAAACCCTGAATAATTCCATCACCAGAATGACCAAAAAAATCCGTAGCGATTTTGTCAGCCTCAAGGAATTTACAGAGAATGCATCCCATGAATTGCAAACACCTCTGGCAATAATGAGATCCAAAATTGAACTATTACTTCAAAGTGACAATATTAAAAAGGAGCAGCTTGAAATATTCAAATCATTGTATGATTCCGTGAATCGGCTGGCCAGTATGAATAAGGTATTGGTTCTGCTAACAAAAATAGAGAACAACCAGTTTCCTGAAAAGTTGCAGGTCAATTTGCAGGAAAGAATTGAATTTCATCTTGAGAATTTTGAGGAGTTGATTAACTCCCGACAGATTCAATTAAGTAAAGAACTTTCCGCTGTTAATAGAATGATGAATGCGGAATTGGCTGATATGCTTCTGATTAATTTGATCAAGAATGCAATCAGACACAATGTGGACGGAGGAGAACTACGGATTACTCTTACAGAAGAGCATCTTCAGATCTCAAACTCAGGGCCCAAATCTGAAGTTGCTGCTGACAAAATATTTCAGCGGTTTACCAAAACAAGCACATCGAAAGAATCAATAGGCCTGGGATTGGCCATTGTGAAAAAAATATGTGACATTAATCAAATGCTTGTGAATTATGACTTTAAGGATGATATGAATGTGATGACCGTAAAAATTTTACAATAATTTTCAAATCTGTTGAAAACTACAAAATTGCTTCAGAATTGGCGCTTATGTTTGTAGTGTAATATTTAACTAGTGGTAATATTTTAGTGATGATCAATACCTAAACCAGAATGGTTTTACAGACCCTCCGCCAAAACGGAGGGTCTGTTTTTTTATACCCAATTGCATTTATACCTTTGAGGAAAACATTTCCGAATGTATCAGACTACAATTACGGTTCATATCATTATCAGTTCGCTGTTCATCCTTCTGGGCCTCGTGGTTGTTGTATCTTCTTTGATTGGATGGATCAGGAATCTGGCTTACACCAACGTGTACAATCAGTTATCCAGAATCTTTCTATGGCTGCTTTATGTTCAGCTGATACTTGGGGTGATGCTATATTACTTTCTTGGATCCAATTCAGGCAATACCAGTTTATCGCACGAAGATGCTCTGCTAAACAGAGATCTCCGTTATTGGGTGATCGAGCACTTTTCGGTGATGATCTTCACACTGGCATTGACACAGCTGGGAAGATTGTTTATTCTGAATAACATTCACGATAAGCAAAAATTTAAAAACACTGCTTTCTTCTATGGGATTTCCTATTTGCTAATCATTATTTCAAGCATCATTGGCCTGTTAAGATAGGAGATGTATTCCCTGGATCATGGCATTATCAACAGCAATATCACTTGTTGAACACTTCGTCTCCTCACTGGTAAAACTCTTCATCTTTTACTTAAACAGATAGTCCGGTGAAATCCATGTGTGAGACCTGCCCCGGGTTAAAATCCGGAGCAAATGATATCCTTTCACTATTACTGCGTGCAACTCGTCGCACCAGACGTGTCGTTGGCCGAACCTTGAAGGGATTCAATGAATACCTTTGATTGTTGAATCCCTTCAGGATTCAGGTTCCTGTTCTGTTGTTACCATGCACTTTCGTAAATGGTTAATAATGTTGAATCCTTGTTGGATTCAGGTCGGAGTAGCTTCCCCAGTTGGTGAGATAAATTAAGCAAATGTGTTTGTTTATAGATTCTAATTCATCTTAAGGAGTGTTCTCGTTGAAATGCACGGAACTAGGTAGTGGTTCAATATGAATAACTATGGGTGAAACGCGTGGCAAAAGGGCGCGCAGCGTAATCATCGGACGATGCTCCTCTAAAAGTGATGCAATAATTCTTCCGGTGGATAGACAGGATTTTTGAGCGAGATCTAAAGGTCAGTGTCCAGTACATTTGACATTATTCCTGTTGAGTTAAAGTCGCTGGAAGCAACTACTATGATCAAACGTAGACCACAGAAATCGAAAGTGAAATTTTCGGTTTTATGTTTCCTCTAATGAATGATCCTGATCTCATTCCTCACACAGACACCGTCAGGAAATTATTAATTTTCACGCAGAATTATTACCCCAATAAATTTAAAGGGATGATTTTTCTTTCCTAAAAACTAAAATGAAATTTAAAAGAGCCCGTGAATTTGTGCATCGATTTTATTAATCACCACACTCAAATCTTCAGGTTTATTGAAGTCAAAATCATCAACTTCAACAATCAATAGTTTCCCCAAATTATAGGTCTCGATCCAGGCCTCATAGCGCTCATTGAGCCGCTTTAGATAATCGAGCCGGATAGAGTTTTCATACTCCCTTCCTCTCTTTTGAATCTGGTTAACCAAAGTAGGAACAGTTCCTCTCAGATAGATGAGCAAATCCGGTGGTTCAACAAGCGATACCATAAGTTGGAATAGAGTAAAATAATTCTCAAAATCACGTGTACTCATCAGTCCCATTGAGTGTAGGTTTGGGGCAAAGATGTATGCATCCTCATAGATGGTCCTGTCCTGAATAATGTCTCTCCCAGATTTTCTGATGTCGAGAACCTGACTAAAGCGGCTGTTGAGAAAATATACCTGCAGGTTAAATGACCAGCGTTGCATATCTTCATAAAAGTCATTTAAATAGGGGTTGTCATCAACATCTTCATAATGAGCGTCCCATCCATAATGTTTTGACAACATGCCAGTTAAAGTGGTCTTCCCGGAGCCAATGTTTCCTGCAACAGCTATATGCATAGTGTATCGATTTTAAAATTGCGGAAAGCCAAAATACAAAAAAAAACCATACAGAAAGGGACGATTCTCTATTTCTCGAAACTATATTCGTAAACTTTCTGCTTGTCTGAAATGTAGATATGCTTGTTGATTATCTGAGCACATTCAATACCAATGTCATTATTTGTTTTCACCTGATACTGATCCAGCATCGAAAGAGAATAAATGCCCATCTCCTGCTCTTTATTTATAAAGAGCAAATAGTCTTCAGAGATGGAGATGCTACTACTTTGAAGGATGGGATTCGTTTTCAGATAACTGCCAAATTGATCGAAAACTAAAATTCCCCGACTGGGCACATTCATGTATAATTGATTATTATGTTCGATCAATTGTGTTAAACGATCGTTCTCCCTAAAGATACTCATCACAGAATTGCCATGTTGAACAACCTTTAGATCCTTATTCAATTGTACCAGCCTGAAGTTTTGCTGATCGAATAGCCAGATTCGATTGTGCGATGTATTGCAAACAGCCGGTACATTATAGAATTCCAGGTCGTCGAGGTAGATGGGATCGGTAATTTCTGCCAGTTGCTGATTGAGCAGAATAATAAGTCTTTGATCTTTGAAGAAAAGTAAGATTCTTAGCGGATCGCTAACATCAACACTACTTAAATCTCCGGCAGCCGAATTGGTATATTCAAAGGTGAAATCACCATTGTGTGTGTATCTGCTAAGTGTCGATCCGTTGATCGTATAGATATTTCCCAGATGGTCAGCTTTAAAATAATCAGCTCTTAGCTCAAATGTTTCAATCAATTTCAGCTCTGCCTGAGCCGCTGCGAAATGTAGGTTAAGCAGGAACAATAAGGCTAATATGGATTGAAAGCGCAGATTCATGTTATTCTCTGTAGATAACCGTTAAAACAGTTTGCCCAACTATTTTCAAAGTGGTTTTATCTATTACTTCAAGATTGTCGTCGTGTGTATGCCAGTAATGCCCGAAACGGGTGTCCGTATCCGGATCATGCTGTATAATGTCGATGGAAGGAATACCGGCAATCTGGTTCACGTAAATATGATCATCCGTAATGATGCCTCCTTGCTGATCAATGAAGGTGGAAGAAAAACCTAACTCGCTTGCAATGTTCCACACCTTGTTAACCACACTGGGAGCATAATGCATTGAATACTGTTCTTTGTAAAAAAGAGCCCCTTTTGCTCCAACCATATCGAGCAATATTCCATATCTGGGGTAATATCCCATTTTGTGCATGTTCCCGGACCAGTATTGAGATCCCAGACACCAGGTATCATCCTTTTTAGGTAGATCCAGATGATCGGGTGTTCCGTAATCCTCTGCATCAAAGAAGATAATATCAACTCCAATTCCAGGTTGTTTCAGGCCAATTTGACGGCCAATCTCCATTAAAACACCAACGCCACTTGCACCATCATTGGCTCCAGGAATTGGATCATCCCTTCTGGTGGGATCGCTACAATAGTCGGCCACATGGCGACTGTCCCAGTGAGCAAAAAGCAAAATCCTGTTTTTCTTTTCCGGCTGAAAGCTTGCAATGATATTTGCGATTCGAAGATATGAATCATCATAAGCCTTCACCTTCGCTCTTTGGATAAGAACTTCTGCACCGAGTCTTCTCATTTCATTGCCCAGATACCTTGCACATGCATCATGTTCTTCGGTGTTCGGTACCCGAGGTCCAAAATCTAGCTGGGCTTTGATATAAGCATAAGCCGAATCTGAGTTGAATTGTGGAACCGAAACTTTGGGTGGTGCCGGCTTAGTACTTGTTGTCTGCGCTGGTTTCTGATCACATGAGACAATTGTTACCAACGAAATAATAACTAGAATAAATATTAATCTGAAGCTCATTTGATCTATTTTATTTCCCATTCAAAACCATCCTTCTTGTCCTTTATAACAAAACCAAGATTTTGAAGTTCATCTCTGATCTTATCAGCCATTGCCCAGTTCTTATCTTCTTTTGCCTGCATTCTCAGTGTTAACATTAAATCAACCACTTCTTTCATTTTTCCATCATCGCTGTTGCTTTCTTCTTCCGGCTTAAGCCCTAAAATTTCAAAGACAAAGTTATGATACAGTTTTTTTAGTTTCTCAAAATCCTCTGCTGTAACAGATGCCTTCCCTTCAATCAGGTTATTGATCATTTTAACGCCATCGAAAAGATGTGATATTAGAATGGGTGTATTCATATCATCGTTGATGGCTTCATAACACTTGCCACTCAGTTGATCAACGTTAATGCTTGAGTTATCGCCTGTTACGATTTTGGCTAAATTCTGAACAGCTGTCAGTAATCTCTGCATCCCTTTTTCAGATGCCTGTAAGGCTTCATTCGAAAAATCGACGGTACTGCGATAGTGTGCCTGAAGTATGAAAAATCTTACGGTCATTGGTGAGTATGCTTTTTCAAGTGCTTCATGTTTTCCCTCAAAAAACTCTTCCAGGGTAATGAAGTTACCAAGCGACTTACCCATCTTCTGTCCGTTAATGGTAATCATGTTGTTGTGCATCCAATATTTAACAGACTCTTTCCCATTGGCCGCAGTCGACTGGCATATTTCAGATTCATGGTGCGGGAAAAGGAGATCCATTCCTCCTCCATGAATGTCAAACTCTTGACCCAAATATTTAGTACTCATGGCAGAACACTCAAGGTGCCAGCCAGGAAAACCATCACTCCATTGTGACGGCCAGCGCATAATGTGTTCCGGTTTCGCTTTTTTCCACAGTGCAAAGTCAGCCGGATTTCGTTTCTCGTCCTGTCCTTCGAGGTCACGGGTATTGCATTGCAGATCTTCCAGTACTCGCCCTGATAATTTGCCATACTGATGATCCTTGCTGTATTTTTCAACATCAAAATATACATTCCCATCACTTTCATAGGCATAACCTTTCTCAAAAATGGCATTGATCATTGACTGCTGCTCAATGATATGACCGGATGCTCTGGGTTCAATACTTGGCTTCAGCACATTCAACGACTCCATATTTTCATGATAGCGGTCGGAAAAATATTGAACAACCTCCATTGGTTCAAGTTGTTCCAGCCGGGCTTTTTTAGCAATCTTATCCTCTCCTTCGTCAGCATCATTCTCGAGATGTCCAACATCTGTAATATTTCTCACATACCTTACCTTGTAGCCAAGATGTTGAAGATATCTGAACAAGATGTCGAATGTAATTGCCGGACGTGCATGGCCTAAATGTGCATCACCATAAACTGTTGGCCCGCAAACATATAAACCTACAAATGGGGGTTTGATGGCTTCGAATTTTTCTTTCTTTCTGTTAACTGTATTGTATATTAATAATTCCCGTTGCATTCTTTTTTTCAATTGTCTGTTTATGAGGCGTCAAAGTTATAATTATTAAGAGAAACTTCTTATTGCATACATTTATTATTCATGATTCTTTCTTATCTTTCATGAAAATCTCACCTGAATTTTTTCATAGTTAAACTCGTATGGCACATAAGAAGAAAGGAAATAAAAACAAACCACTTAATAAAAAGCAACTCACTCCAAAAGTTGCAGAAATATTCACCAGGGAACCTTCCAAAGGATTTAATTACAAGCAAATTGCAAAGGCACTTGATATTAGAAACGACGATAGCCGGAAATTGATCAATACAGTAATGTATGAGATGAAAGAGGCGGGTTTTCTGAAAGAACTCTATACCGGAAAATTCCAGTATCACTCCAAAGGTGCCTATGTTACAGGGAAGGTTGATTTGACCAGCTGGGGTTCTGCCTATATCATCTCCGACGATGTTCTTGAAGATATCTTTGTTAGTAAGGAGAACTTAAAGAGTGCACTTCACGGAGACAAGGTTAAAGTGTATGTTCATGCACGACGAAAACGGAAAAAGGCTGAAGGTGAGGTGGTGGAAATTCTGGAACGTTCAAGAGAAACCTTTGTGGGCACCATTGAGAAGGTTTTCAACTATGCATTTCTTTCCCCCGACAGCAAGAATATGCCTTATGATATTTTCATACCTGCATCCGAACTGGGAAAGGCAAAAAATGGCGATCGCGTTATTGTTAAGATAACCGAATGGACCGGCAGGGCCAAGAATCCGGTTGGTGAAATAGTTGAGAATTTGGGTCGGGCAGGTGATAACAATGCAGAGATGCATGCTATTCTGGCTGAGTTTCAACTTCCACATAAGTTTCCAGTGGAGGTTGACCGTGATGCAGAAAAGATCTCTTCTGAAATAAATGAAGCGGAAATAAAGAAAAGGAAGGATTACAGAGCAATAAGCACCTTTACTATTGATCCTGAAGATGCAAAAGATTTTGATGATGCCCTATCGCTTCAAAAGCTTAAGAACGGGAATTGGGAAGTGGGTGTTCACATAGCAGATGTAACCCACTATATCGATATGAAATCGCTGGTTGAGGAAGAAGCTATTGCCCGGGCAACATCTGTTTATCTTGTCGACAGAGTTGTTCCGATGTTACCCGAACGGCTCTCCAATTATATTTGCTCACTGCGTCCCGATGAAGAGAAATTGTGCTATAGTGCGGTTTTTGAAATTACAGATAAAGCTCAGGTAGTGGATCAATGGTTCGGGAGGACAGTGATTAAATCTGACAAAAGATTTACCTATCAGGAAGCACAATCGATTCTGGATAGTGGGGCAGGTGTCTTTCATGAGGAATTGAAATTGCTCAATGAGATGGCAAAAACAATTAGAATGGAGCGATTTAATCGGGGGGCTATTTCATTCGATAGAATTGAAGTAAAGTTCAAACTGGATGACGATGGCAAACCATTGGGTGTTTTTTTCAAGGAGCATGGCGATACCAACCGATTAATTGAAGAGTTTATGTTGCTGGCCAACCGGAAAGTGGCTGAGAAGATTGGGAAAGTACAGAATGCCAATTCAGCAAAAACCTTTGTTTACAGAATACACGATAAACCTGATCCTGAGAAGCTGATGAACTTCGCCAACTTTATCCAGCGATTTGGTTACTTTATCAACCCGGGGGGAGGTACCACCACATCACAGGCCATCAACAGTGTGCTTGATCAGGTGGAAGGTAAGTCAGAGCAAAATCTGATCGAAACCCTGGCGGTCAGGGCAATGGCCAAAGCAAAATATTCATGCAATAATATTGGTCATTACGGCCTTGCGTTTGATCACTATACACACTTTACATCACCGATCAGACGATATCCGGATATGATGGTACACAGGTTGCTGACCGCTTATTTAGAGGGTGAGAACTCGAAGGATATTAATCTTTTTGATAAATGGTGTCAGCATTCATCCGAGATGGAGCATCGGGCAGCCCTGGCTGAAAGGGCTTCAATCAAGTACAAGCAGGTGGAATTCATGCAGGATAAGCTTGGACAAGTGTTCGAAGGTATAATAAGCGGAATTACCGATTGGGGAATCTATGTTGAGCTTGATGAGAACAAGGTGGAAGGGATGATACCAATGCGTGAGCTGGACGATGACTTCTATGTTTTCGACGAAAGTGAGTATTGTCTGACAGGCCATAATAACGGCAGAAAGTTTCTATTGGGCGATCGTATAAAAGTGGAAATTGTAAGCGCTAATCTGGTGAAAAAACAGATTGATTTTAAGGTGTTTAACGAGATCTAATACTTTGCATTACTATAATTTTTCGAACCAGGCACCGATCGAAATGAAATCCGGGAGGGTATGCTGAAATATAAAAGAGTACGATTCCCTTCGTCGCTTATATTGCAAGTCGCACACCGACTTTGAACTATACCATGCTTTCCAACATAACATGTTTGGCTTATATCGACTATCTTTAAACATTGACTAATTAAAGATGAACCGGCATGTAATAAATACGGGTTCTGCTAGTCTGATTCTTTGTTCGCAAACATTAATCACTAAATATTTAAACTATGTTGAACGATATCCTGTCAAATCCCGCTTTAATCTGGTTCCTCGTCGGATTAGCCTTTCTGCTTCTGGAACTGGTATTACCCGGATTGATCGTCTTCTTTTTTGGCGCCGGAGCCTGGGTTACCTCATTGGTTGTCCTGATCTTCCCCGAGGTAGGAGTGAATCCACAGCTTGCCATTTTTCTCTTCATCTCAATTGTTTCATTGGTTTTCCTTAGGAAGAACCTGAAGAACAGATTTTTTAAAGATGAACACAATCCGGCCTCACTTGAAGATGAGTTTATTGGCAAACCTGCCCTTGCCGACACCAACTTTAAAAATGGAAAAGGAAAGGTAATTTTTAAAGGAGCTCCATGGGGAGCCAGCTCTGATGAACCTGTCATTAAAGGTCAGGATGTTGAAATAATAGGAAAGGAAAGTATCAATTTAATAGTAAAACCTAAAAAATAAATAACCATGAACGTAAGCCCCAGCACCATCGTAATTATTGGCTTAATTGTATTTGCCATAATTCTACTCGTATCTACCATTAAGGTAATTCCTCAACGTGAAGCATTTATTGTTGAACGTTTGGGTAAATATAAAACAACCTTTATGGCAGGATTTAACATGATTGTACCCTTTGTTGACAAAATAAGGTATAGGCATACTCTAAAGGAACAGGCGATTGATGTTGCATCTCAGACCTGTATTACCCGTGATAATATTTCGGTTGAAGTGGATGGAATACTCTATCTTCAAGTGATTGATGCCAAAAAAGCATCTTATGGAATTGATGATTATCGCTTTGCCTCCATACAAATTGCACAGACTACCATGCGTAGTGTAATAGGTAAGTTGGAACTGGACAAAACCTTCGAAGAACGTGAAACCATCAACACAGTTATTGTTGAAGCTGTTGATAAAGCTTCTGATCCATGGGGTGTAAAAGTAACCCGCTACGAAGTTAAGAACATTACACCACCTCAAAGTATCAAGGATGCAATGGAAAAGCAAATGCGTGCAGAGCGTGAAAAACGTGCAACTATTGCTGAGTCTGAAGGTGAGAAGCAGGCTAAAATTAACGTAGCCGAAGGTGATAAGCAGGAGTTGATTAAAAAATCCGAAGGTAATATGCAGCGTCAGATCAATGAAGCAGAAGGTAAGGCATCAGAAATCTTCCAGATTGCCAATGCAACTGCTGGTGGTTTGAAAGCCATTGCAGAATCCATTAATACTAAGAATGGTATTGACGCCGTTAATTTAAGGATTGCAGAGCAGTACCTGATCCAGTTTGGTAAACTGGCCCAAGAAAATAATACGATGATCATTCCTTCCGATATGGCGGATGTTTCAAGCGTGATTGCAACAGCAACAAAAGTATTTGAGGGATCGAAATAATAACCTCATACCGCTTCCGGTCCCTTAATGAGAACGGGTTCAGATTTTTAAACTCTGAACCCGTTTGTTTTTTGTCATAAACATAAAGTTATAAAGACAGTGAAGAGAATGTTCCTTAGTGATTAGTTTCGTTCCAAATCAATAAGTGTTTGGTCTCGCGGGTTTTTGTTCTCCAGGTCTTTCCATTAGGCTTATAATAATCTATTCTTTTTTTGTCTTTTTCAAAGTAGATTCTGCTCTTAATTAGATATTTACCAAGGTATTTGTAGACTCGCATGTTAATCAGCTTTCCTTTGTGAAAATCGTATTCGCTTCTTTGAGTCCCATTTTGCTTCCAATAACTAACCCTGGCGGTAAAGGTGCTTCCAGTCATCATTCTAACAAGATTGTTCAATTGCCTTTCCACTTCTGCATCATAATAATGTTGGGAAATCCCGGTTATTGTGTCTCTCCTTGAGATGTGAATATCCGTAGTAAACTGATTTTGTTCACAATCAAAAATACTTTGATCTAAAGTATTAAGTATTCTTACTAGCGTATATGAAAGATATCTTGAATTAGATACTTCGATTACCTTGCAACCCTGATCAAACCTTGACCAATTGGTAACCATGCTTGTTGAATCGAATGTCATAGTTCTTCTAAGAAGCCCATTGGGATAGTTAAGCTGCCATTCTCCAACAGCAACGTTATTCTCATAGTGACCTTCAATATACAAAATCCCGTCTCCGGAATAATACCTCCATAGTCCGGATCTTTTACCATCAAGGGTGTCACCCATTACAATACATTGATTGTAGGAACTAAGCAGAGGAATGAAAATATGGTTATCAGGGATTGTCCGATAGAACTTACCCTCGGATGTAATAAGTACCCGATCGAAACCAGGCCTGGCAGTAAATACCTGTGAATGTAATAAATGGCTGAGAAGCAGGAATAAGAGTATAAAATAGCAGCGCACAAATAAATGGTTAGAGTTAATTGTCTCGAAGTTAAGCAATTTCACTTTAAACCGAAAATGAAGATGCAAGATCTACTCACTTACCTGTTTATTCTCGTTCTATTCATCCATCTTATGGAAATGCTTGCTTCAAACTCCAAATCTTGGATTGTTTGTTTTTTGTTATTCTTCCTATTAATCGAAATAACTCTATGTTTTGAGTAAGTGTGAATGCTGATTCTATTAAAATCTAAAGAAAGAATATCTATTTATTGCATTATTGCCAAAATTAAGTGCACTTTTATGATACTTATGACAAGTTACCCATACATTATTGCATAGCAATTAGTAATTACAATAATAAAGATAGAAGTTATGAAAAAATTAGTAGCAGAATTTATTGGAACCTTATGGTTGGTCTTAGGTGGGTGTGGAAGTGCTGTTTTGGCAGCTGCATATCCTGAATTGGGTATTGGGTTTGCCGGAGTAGCTATTGCCTTCGGTTTAACGGTCGTGACCATGGCCTATGCTATCGGACACATCTCCGGCTGTCATTTGAATCCTGCAGTTTCAATAGGACTTTGGATGGGTGGACGCTTCGACAAAAAGGAACTTCTTCCTTACATCGCAGCACAAGTATTGGGTGGAATAGCAGGAGCAGGTATCTTATACATTATTGCAACAGGAAAATCCGGATTTGAAATAGGTGGTTTTGCTTCAAATGGTTACGGTGAGCATTCACCCGGTGGTTATAGTATGCTTGCCGCCCTGGTCTGTGAAGTTGTTATGACCTTTATGTTTTTAATGGTAATACTTGGTGCAACACATTCAAAAGCTCCAAAAGGATTTGCAGGCCTGGCCATTGGCTTAGCATTAACACTGATTCATTTAATTAGTATACCTGTGACAAACACCTCGGTTAATCCGGCAAGAAGTACAAGTCAGGCATTCTTCGCCGGTGGTTGGGCACTCGATCAATTATGGTTGTTTTGGCTTGCCCCTGTGGTTGGAGCAATATTGGCCGGACTTGCCTATAAAGCGATTTCACCCGAGAAGGAATGAAAGGTATTATCTGAATTTTAGATTCAAAACAAAAATTAGGAGAGAATTGCTGTACAAACCTGATTAAGGTATCGATAATGAAAGTTATGAATCTTCTTGTTAGTGTAACTCTTCTGATAGCATTGTCTTCCTGTGAGGGAGGAACTACGTTTACCAAAACCATTGAAAACAAATCTTCCGAAGAAATATCGTTTAAGATGTTTACCATTTATGGAAGCAATAATTCTTATGTTATAAATCCAAATGAGTCGAAAGAAGTTTATTGGGATGACCAAATGGGCGCATTCGTTGATGCCTCCTATTCCTGTACTCTGGAAATTGACTCTGTGCAATTGACAATTAGCAATGGCAGGATTCTTAAAAAGGATATCATGGATGATGAAAATTGGATTAGAATTAGCAAGGATGGCAGAAATTCAAGGGAAGATTGTATTTTTATCATAGTTGATGAAGATCTTCAATAAACTGATGAAGTGTTGAATTCAATTCAAGGATTAAGGTCTTAGATTGTTAAATGCGTAAAAAATAATCAGCTGCATGGCATAGATCTGTTCTTTGTATCTCCTTGTTAGCCTGGCCGAAAGAATGAATATTATGAAACTTATCATCAAATCCTTATCACCTCCGCTTATTGATGACTACTTGTTCTTTTTTGATAATATGATATTTGCTGAGCATCCGGATTGGTCCAAATGCTATTGCTATTCTTACCATTTCGCAGGAGCTAAAGAGGATTGGACTAAAGAGAGAAACCGATTGGCGGTTATTGAGTTGATCATGAAGAACAAAATGAAAGGATATTTGGCCTATGATGGGAAAAAGCCGGTTGGATGGTGTAATGCTAACGACCAAATGAATTATGCATCACTTAATATTGACGAAATGTCAGAATCTGCTGTATGCTCCATTGTCTGTTTCGTGATAAACCCTGATTACAGAAGGAAAGGAATTGCAAAAAGTTTACTTGAGAAGATCATTGAGGATTATACTTTGAAAGCTTATGATATGATCGAAGCATATCCGGCAAAAAATTCACATTCGTGCGAAAGAAATTATCATGGACATATTAGCATGTATGAGAAATATGACTTTCAGGTCGAAAAAAAATTTGATGAGCATTATATAGTTAGAAAAAAACTGTAAAATTGGTGCTGAATAACAAACTATAGCAACAACAATAGAAAATACTGGATTTGAGAAAAAGCGTTTAAAATTTCAGCAAGGATTATTTTGTCAATAGCCTGATTTATACTTAAGTACTATAACTACATGAAACGGTGGTAGACAAAATGGTGGATCACCTGCTGAAGGCCCCGGTTCCGCAACATCATCTATAACTAGAAAGTGAAAATGGGTAAAAAAATATTTAAAACAACATTGAAAATTTTTGGCGGCATTATCCTGCTGCTTGCATTGCTTTATGGCCTTTTCCATTTGTGGGAGTATGCAAGCGGAGGTAAGTTTGTCAAATACCTTAGGGCAAATAGTGAAACAGTCGGACTGGAAGAGTCGTTCTCTTACGATGTGGCAAAAGGTGATATTGAAAACAGTAAGTTAATCATGGTTGGTGAAGCTCATGGATTTGAGGAACCAACAAAGTTTGATGTTCATTTCTTTAAGTATTTGAATGCAAACTTTAATGTGAAAAATTATTTCGCCGAACTTGATTTTGTTCAGGCAGAATATCTCAACAGGTACTTGCTGAGTAAAGATGAAAAGTTATTAGAGCAGGTTTTAAAATACTGGGTGGTTATACAGGGTAGAAATAATAGGGACTATTTCGATAAATATGTGAACTTTCAGGAATACTATCAGGAGGTAACAGAGGAGAGGAAGTTTCGCTTCATTGGGATTGATAAAATTCAGGACTGGTCTTTAACAACGAAATACCTGAATGAACTGATTCCGCCGGATCAGAATATTGAGCCGCTGGAGTTTGGTAAGGAGCAATTTGTGGAAAGATTGTTAAATCAAATCGATGCACTTACCAGCTTTTATTCTGAAAATACAGACACACTATTGAAAATCTCTCATATCAGAAAGAACGTTGAGTTTGTAAGGGATAAGGTCAATAGAGAAGAGGTAATGTTTAGTAATTTTTACAGCATTTATCAAAAGGAGGGCCTCGGGAATCGTAAAGTATATGGCTATTTTGGCCTGTATCATATTTTTCAGTACAGAATTAATGGAGCTCATCCATTGGCTTCCAAAATTCGACAGTCCGATTTAGGACTTGAGAATAAGATGTTGTCGTTTAATTTCTTAATGAACGATGCCCACATGGTAACGTCAAGTAAGAGATTGCCAGCGTTTCTGAGAGATGAAGGAGCATACACAAGAATGCCTGTTTCTGCTGACAATATGCTGGTCATGTATATCTATGGAATCAAGGATTATAAAAGAATGACAGCAGAGCATCATAAATCACTTGTTAAGATGAATGCTGATAAGAATCCTTATACTGATTCAAGAAGATTAAACACGATGTTTCAACTGCTTCCAGTAACGGATTTGTTTGAACTGAATGATATAGGAAAGCCTTATACTCAGTATACCATTTTTGTTAGAAACTCCGATTGGGCAGAACCTATGACAGAATTAAATCAGTAATTTTTAAGCTACCTGATTGTGTAAACTCCGACTTCTCTACCAATGGTATGTGAAAGAAAAGGCAGTAATTATCAAACATAAATCAGCTCATGCTTGTTTGGAATATACACACAAATTGAGCGTGAGATTATGAACACAAGATTTTATTCAGTTTTATGGGATATTGTGGCAGGAGTAGTTGTCGCTCTTATTTCCTATTTTATTTTAGAAGAGTTTGAACTAAAAATTGCTTTCATGCTGATTTCGCCACTTCCGGTTATTGCCGGATTCATCAGGGGGAAGAGCCCGGCGATTAATCGATTTGGCAAAATAGCCAGAATGAACCTTCTGTTTTTTGTGTTATTTCTGGCCATTGTGAATGGTGTATTTTACTTAATACTCATACTGGCAGTTGCGTTGATTGGAACTGCCCTTGGAATTTATATCAGATTGAAATTGCCAGGATCCACTTATAAATCTATGGGTTTTTTGGTTCTGTTTTTTGGTTCTGTTCTGTTATCCGGATTCATTGTGCTACCTGCATGGCTTGATTCAATGATGTGGAAAGAAGTTAATTATCAGGCTCCTGAATTTGAATTGTTATCTCTGGAAGGGGACACGGTCAGCTCATTAGATTACAGGAATACTGTAATGATTCTCGATTTTTGGGGAACCTGGTGTGGTCCATGTATAGAGCAGTTTCCGCTGCTTGAAAAATTGTACAAGGAATATGAGGGAAACCATAATATTACATTTTTCATAATCAATCCTCAAGTTGGAGGTGATACCTTCGAGAAAGCTTTGAACTTCATTAATGAGAATGAATATGACCTTCCGTTTATGAACGATATTGAGAGTATGACCTATAAAAATTTCAATGTTTATTCATTACCGCGCTTAATTATTATTGATAAGGAAGGTCAGGTTCGGTTTAGTCATAAGGGTTATAATCAATCGGATAATTTTTATAAAATTTTTCATAAGCATGTAGATGGCTTATTAAACCAACCATAAAATTGATGAAGGTATTCCCTGCCAGAACCTATCTTAATACTGGGATATTTAGCTTGCTGTGTCTTTCAATGATATTTTGCGTTACTGCCTGTTCCAATCTTGTGAAGGAGCAAAAATTGGAAATTATCGGAGCAGAAAAACTCTACCTGAAGGCAGGTGCGGCGGTTGCAAATGGTGATGTGGAATCCTCTTTTGGAATCCTTGAACAAGCATTCATGGCGGGACTGGAAAATCCAATGAGAATCGTTCGAGATAGTGCCTTTTATTCCTTAGTCGATGATGCGGAATATCGTAAAAGAACACGAGGCCTGATCAAGCAATATTCTTCGCAATGTCATGCGGACATGATCAGGAATGATGAGGCAGGTGAACGAATATTTATCAAAGGAAAGGTGCTGGATGAAAGAGATGGGAAGGCGGTCACTCAGGTGTTTATTGAGTTGGTACATGCGGATGAACAAGGACTTTATTCTAATGAGAACTTGTCATGGAATCCACGTTTATTTGCTTATCTGAAAACTGATGAAAACGGAGAATTTAGTGTTACTACCATCAAACCTGGATCCTATCCTGATGATGATGAAAATGATGTAGCCAGCCATGTGCATTTTTCACTGGAATTGAAGGAATACAGAACTTATTACAGTGAATTCACCTTTGATGATGATCCTGTTTTTAAGGCCAATGGAAATATTGAAAGTGTTCCCGTGGCTCACCTAAGCGGTAAAGAGGACAGTAAGTTCTATCAGGTAGTGATTTACATGCAGAGGGATCACTGATTTCCGTAAGGATGATTGCCTTAGTTTCGAATTCGCCAAAAGGGAAGACAGCTTAGCTCATATCCGGCTTAAAATCTGTGGTAGGATAATACCACCTCACCCGGCAAAATTATCATTCGCTCACCAGAATTATTCTGTTCCTTCCATCCATCTTAATTGAAAGTGGTTTCTCAAATTCTGCGTGAATGAAGTGCTTGGTTTGTTCAACAACCTTTTGTCTTTTGAGTTTTTCATAGGAAATGTTACATACCGACGACATATGCTGAATTGAACAGTATCCTACATTCATGGATGTTACATTATGGAAGAAATGAGATCCGGAACTGGCATCCAGCGGAAAATTATGCAGACTGGTTTCCACTATCAGCTTTGCGTTGGATATCTGAGGCCAGGTGACCGGAATTCCGATCCATCGGTCACGGGTACCCCAACGTCCCGGTCCAATCAAAATGTATTGTTTCCCCTCATTCACCATTTTTGTATTCAGAGCATTGATTTCTTCTGCCATCTCTTCGGTCCTGGTTTTCTCAAAGATGTCATTATCCACAAAAATCACATCTTTCACATTCTCAATAAGGCCATTCCCCATTCCCTTATTGCTGAGTAAAACCATCTTGTTTTTGTCAATGAGTTTTTGGTCAACATGATAGTCCATTCGATTTCCGATCAAAGGTTTAATCTGTAGGAGGTAGAAGCTGGCTTTGTAATCTTCATCCTTATTCAGGTCAATTGCAAATTCTATTTCAACCGGCGAACCCAATGCCTCTTTCACTACATCCAGTACTATTTCAATGGTTTTAGCCAATGGGATGAAATTGTATTTCAGGATGTTTGCAAAGTTGATTACCCTTGGCCCCGGGGTATCTAATCCCGGCTGAATGGTATTATTGTTATTATCGAATACCGATGCGCTGTGTTTCAATGTTCCATGCATTTCTGCATCATCAATATTGAGTCGAACCAAACCTGCCATCTCACCAATCATCAGGTCAAACTCTTTCTTTTTTAAGTCAACCGCATAAAACTCAACCTGAGAATTCAGAAACTGATCTTTCGGCGAATTGATATCTGTATTAGGATAAAGCGGTGCAAAGCGATGCGTCTTTTCACCTTCAACAACGTATTTTCCGAGTCCAACGGCCAGGTTGGCAAAACCATCTTCCGGTTTCATATGTCCGAAAGGATAATAGTTATAGCTCTGAGCAACACCACTGATATGAGGGTAGAAAAATTTACCGTCATACTCATTGCCAACCACTTCCTGTATAATTACTGCCATTTTTTCATCTTCCATCTTGTAGTTAATGGCCTTAAAGTAAGCACGGGCAGTTGTTGAGAACACCGAAGCATATACCAGTTTTATCGCATCAGTTGCCTGTCTTAAACGGACGTCAATGTCGGGATGGCTGTTTGGTAGAATGTAGGTTTCGAAAATGCCTGCAAAAGGTTGTAACAGAGAATCTTCAAAAAGTCCGGATGAGCGGATAGCTATAGGTTTGCTGATGAGTTGCAGCAACTTTCGAAGCTTCTTCAGAAGGCCTTCGGACAGGGTGCCGGATAAAAATCTATGTTTTATGAGCTCATAATCCTTTTCTTTCAGAACCCTCTCTGGCAAGTTGTTTCTCTCGAGAAAGTATTCGAATTCATCTGTTCCGATAACAGATGTTTTTGGAGATCGGATGTTGATATTGGGAAGATATTTTTCAAATTCATAATGGTATATCAGCGTGTTAATGAAAGCCAGTCCTCGTCCTTTACCACCCAGATTACCTCCGGATAAACTTACAATATTGCTTTCGTCAAGGAGTGCTGATTCCTCGTAAGGTATTATTTTACCTTTCTTTTTCTCGTTTCTGAATCGCTGAATTACCTGGACCAGATATCGGCGAAGTTCATTGGCATGGTTAAAATCCGTGACTTTGGCCGGATTGATAATCTTAGCTACCCGTATTTCACCCCTGGCCATCAACCACAGAGAAAAATGATTTTTTCGGGCATGGTAAATCAGAGACTCTTCCGGAATTGTTTTAAGATGATTTTCAAACTCCTTTAGTGATTTCGCTACAGCAATTTGTCTTCCCTTTTGATCGCGGTAGACAAAGTTTCCAAAACCAAGATAGTGCTTAATGAAACTCTTGATATCCTGTTGCAGGGTTTCAGAGTTCTTATTAATGAAGGTTGCTTTCAGCTCATAGGCTTTGTTCTCATTTTCAACGTCGGAAGATTGAATTATGATCGGTAAATCCTTAACATGTTTTTTGACGTATTCAACCAGTTTGATTCCAGCTTCACTGTCATTCTTCCCCTCTCTGTCGAAGGAAACATCCGTAATCAATGAAAGCATATTATCGCGATACTTGCTAATAATTTCAATTGCTTCCTCGTAGTTTGATGCCAATAGAATTTTTGGCCTCGCACGCATCCTTAAAACTTTGTAAAGATCATCAGTGCTTACGTCATCAATAATTCGCTTTGTTTGCTGCATTACGATACCATAGAGCATTGGAAGGTATCGCGAGTAATATATCGGAGAATCCTCTACAATCAGTATGATTCTGATGTGCCCGATGTTGGTGTCGTTCTGCACATTGATCTGATCTTCAACGTGTTTGATCATCGCAAAAAATACCTTGGACTCACCATTCCATATAAATATTTTATCGATGGATGGAAGATGTCGGGTTTCATCCTGGAACAGAGCAACGTCGCTATTGTTATTTAATAGCAGAAAAATCGGGATATAAGGAAATTCTTTCTTTACTGTCTTACTCAGTTCAATTGGGAAGTGTTTGTCAACGCCCATCATTAAAATGATGATGTCGAAATGTTTTGAAAATAGCTGTTCAAGAGCCTCATCCGTGGTTGTCACTCCTGTGATTCGTGGCATGGAGGTTAAGCTAAGATGATGATACTCACCCAGCACGTGTTCAGAAAAACGTCCTTCCTTTTCGATACTGTAAGCATCGTATAGGTTGGCTACCAATAAAATTTCCTTCACCTTGAAGGGCATCAGATCGTGCATGATATCTCTGTCGAAATTGTTCTTGTTGAGAAATTTCTGCAAGAGCTGTCGACTGTTAACTTCAGTGCTTTTTTTATCCTCAAGAGGAGGGATAGGTATTTTAGAATCGCGTGTTTTTTCAAGTATAACTTTACCCAGTAAACCGTTCAGAAATCCCGCAATAATCCCTGATAGATTCAGAATGAGATCACGTTCCTCCCGGAGGAATGGCCCTTCTTCCAGAACCGGAAACTCTCTGGTATAAAAGATTTCAATTTTGCCTTCCTTGTTATCAATAGTATAGAAAGGCTGACTTTGGCACCAGGAGGTAGGTTTAAAATCCGGGCTTGTGTATTCAAGATCATCATAGGTGATTCGGGCTACGGTATCCATTGGATACTGCCATCCACTTGGAAACAAATTTGCCAGCCTGCTGAAGGTCTCTTTTATGGATTTACCCTCCTTAAGAATAGAAGATGTTTGATTGATGGTCGCAAGTTCTTTTAACCGTTCCTGTCTCTCGAATAAGAGGCGGTTGAGATTGTCTTTTGACTTAGAATTGTTCTGGGTTTTCTCCATTGTACCAAGTATCACTTTAGGCGGAACTAAAGTAATCATTGTGCGATTGAAAATAAAGGATATTGATCCATTTTTCTCGACGAGACAGAAAGGTTGTCAGAATAGTTTTACAATGTTTTGATTTTAGTTTGAATGGTACTATTTTCGGTTCACTTTTAATGAGTGAAATTACTAGTTACGGATGAATAAAATTCCTTTGATAATTGTGGACTCACATCCCATTGTAAGCGATGGAATTGAGGCCTTACTTTCCGATGTTGATGATATCGGTGTTGTTGCAAAGGTTAGGGATGTTAATCATTTGTTTCCTGAAATCAGAAGAACCAAGGCAAGAATTATTCTCGTAAATGTTTATGAAGCGAATGAGAATGATATTGAGAATATCAGTGCCATCAACAAAAGACATTCGGAGGTTAAGATATTAATTCTCTCGATGAGTTCCGAAGAGGAGTTTATTCTAAAAACCTTAAAGGCCGGAGCCAAGGGTTATTTATCAAAAGATACGTATCGAAATCAATTGATTGAGGCCATTTATACTTTGAGAGGAGGATATGAATATTACAGCAAGTCCATCTCTACTGCTATCCTTCGAAGCTATATGAATCAGGACGAAAGCAGCGGAAGTGGTCAAAAGGCCCGTGATCTTAAATGCCTGAGTAACCGTGAAAGGGAAGTGCTGAAGCTATTTGTCGATGGCCTTGGTAATCAGGAAATAGCAGATCAACTGTTCATTAGCGTCCGCACTGTAGAATCTCACAAAACCAACATCATGCAAAAGCTGCAACTAAAAACGGCGGTCGATCTGGTAAAGTTTGCTATTCGAAACAATATGATCAAAGTTTAATCGGACTTTATTCAACACCCAAAACAGCTTGTTTTCACTTCACCGGCTACTTCGTATTTCTCAGCGAAATAGAAATCCGTCATAACAATTCAACCATTTAATCTGTGTTTATTCCATTCACCTCATCCCTTTGATCTGATGCTTTATTACGGTATCTCAGAATAGTATAACCGGCAGACAGGAGTATGAGCAATCCTGTACCACCACTTAATGGCGCCCCCCCACCAAGTGGTTGTCCTTCTCCGCCCGGAGAGTCTCCACCATTTGGATGTGGGGGGTCGTTTGCCATACAATAGCTAGCTGATAGCATTACAAGGGTCGCTAGTAATAGTTTTATCTTAATTGTTTTCATTGTTTAAATTTTAAGTTGAAC